>Ga0315284_10001656_pt1 | contig 31875 bp, 40 predicted proteins | sample YL17G09_16_MG_FD_203696 | JGI IMG/M metagenome (GOLD analysis project Ga0315284, IMG submission 203696) | Sediment microbial communities from Yellowstone Lake, YNP, Wyoming, USA - YL17G09_16 | ecosystem: Environmental > Aquatic > Freshwater > Lake > Sediment | place: USA: Wyoming | collected... | reverse complement strand
GTGTCGGGCAGATTCGAGGCTTTGTCCAACATAGTAGCGGTGTTCTATAGAGAAACGCTCCATTTTTTCGTTGATGTCGCGCTCTGCTTGGAGGATATCCTCTTTGGTTAGGATATCCTCGCTAGCGCTCAACTCACGGTGTGCGTCCATAGAAAAGCTCATTTCGTTACCGGTGCTTCGAGGATGCCTTTGATGTATAGGAGGCGGTTGATGTAGGTGTGATTGGCGGCTACATGCTTGTAGGCCTGGAAAGCCATTTCGTCCCTGCGGTTTTTACCTGGTCCTATGAGATAGTAGTGCAGACGTTCTACCAGAGAACTTTCATCAGAGAAAAACCCTACCTGTTTGTCGGTGAATATCTCCCGAGCCTCAGCTCGTGTGTCCTCCTGCAACATAAACGCCTGGCACAGAGGTACCTCATAGGCACGGGGGTTGAGGCTCTGAGCGTCAAATTTACTGCTGTTGAGAGGGTTCTTTTTGGTACTCGTGCGTGGATTCCAATTAATGTCCCTGAGCATGTTGAGGACGACTTTGGCCCCATTATAGTATCGTACAGTCTCGTTATGAGGTATCGTCCTAGCGTCTGTCACATACTCCCATAGAGGGGAGTTCTTGGGTAGATACTGGACATGACCACAGATTTTGAGTGTCAGTTTGTGCTTTTTCACGAGCGGGATGATAGCTTCCAGGAGTTTTCTACGATTGGGGTACATAGCCCCCAAGAATAGGATGTCGCTCTGGTATTTCTCCTCAATGACTTCTCGGGGGATCTTCCCACACTCCACGTCGCTCCCTGCGGTAGGGCAGTAGTACACGTTCTTGAATCTGGGACAGGTACCTACTGAGCGCTCATTTGAGAAGTAATAGTCTACGAGGCCCAGGCGGTCTTTGTTAGGATCAATTGCGTGTGGGTCTTCGGTCGAAATTATCAGAGTTTTTATGTGGTAAAAACTCTCGAGGATGTAGCTGGGGATATTGAGTCCCCCTATAAACATTACATGCGTGAAGCCTTTAGACTTGATGAGTGCAGTAGAGTGCGCTATGGAGTAGCAGGTTTTGTCTGAGATGATATCTCTGAAAAAATGGTAGGGTATAGTCTCGTGCTCTATACCGAGTTTCTTTAGCGCGTGTATGTATCCGTTGTAGACGTCCGTGAGGGCGAACTTTGTAGCATCGGATACCACATAGATTTTCACGGACCTACCTTCTTCCGGTACATCTGGACTACGCCAGACTCCTCTACCACAGACAGGACGTTTGCGATACCGTTTTCTATATACCCTATGTTACGGGCGATCACTCGTATGACCCGTGTGTTGAGGTCATAGTAGCCTTTTTGGGAGAAAAACCAATCTTGGGGAGAGAGCGTATAGCTCTCGTTGAAAGAGTCTGCGGAGGGTTGTTTCAGTATGTGGCCTTTTACCTGATCATGCCATACTATGTCTAAACGGACGAGCTTGTCTTTATCTATCTCAGCCCAACTAGTAGCACATTTCTTATCGAGCTTTTTGCTGAAGAAATTTTCCCGCTCTTTTACTACTTTCCCGTCGTCATAATACGCTACGAAACCGGTAAACGGGCTACGGTTTTTTAGGCTTTTTGGCTCTCGGGGGAGCATGGAACTTCCTTACCGTCGGTTTCTTGGCTTTATGAAAATGAGGCTTTGGGGCTTTGAACTTCTTGGCCTTTGTGACATGCGGCTTGACTCTCTTAGTACGCTTTCGATTTTTCAGAAACACCTTGTTCCTGTTGGTGTATCTCTTACGACTGATCCTAAGCTTAGCTTTGTGCTTTTTGTAGTATAGCCGTGCCTTGAATTTGGCTACCGGACTTCTCTTTTTGAGGACTCTTACTACACGCCTCTTGAAAGCTACTATGACTCTAAACACTTTTTCCAGCATAGGGGCATCCTTTTGGATAACGTCCAATAAGGACCCCGTATTAGGAGATTATCACTGTTGCACGCCGTGCTCTCTCCTGAATTTATAGAGCCGGTACTCGGGGGACTCTGCTAAAGTCTTCTCTATGATCCTGTACTCATCCAGGTAGGGCTGCGCTTGCTCTGGGGTGAGGTTTTTTTCCAGGAGTATCTTGTTTAGCTTCTCCAGCTTTCGTAGGGGTTTGATAACTTTGTTGTACAGCTTTGTGCCCGAGATGATCTTGCCATAGCTTTTTAGGTGATGGCAATTGATGCACAGGTATAGGCTTTCCCGGTCAGGTAGGTTAGGCAGGTAGAGTATTTTGCAGCTCTTACCACATTTGGGGCACTTCACCACAAACTCGCTACCACCAAAATCTTTGGGCTTTTTTTCGTAATCAAACTGCTGGCCATTGAGCCTGAAATCCCTGAGATTCTTGTATACCAAGTCGTTCATGGACTCGCAGGTTAGATTCGAGTACTTCTTTTGTATGCTCCTCTTTACTCTGACTATAAATGTCCTGAAATCAAAACTGGTGGTCGATTCCGTGGCTGCCCATTTTCTGGTGTCTATGGTGTCGCTCATTTGACAGGTCGATCCTTACCTAATCTGTTCACGTATTTCAGCAGGCCCTCCAAGGCCATTATCACGCCTACGATTACTCTACCGAACAGACCCGGGCTTTTGATAGCGTCTGTCAGATCCTTGTCCAACACCCACTCCAAAGCCACCAGCTCTGGGTACTTCTCGAGTTTCTTTTTCCAGTCTGCCATGTCTGCCTCGAACTGAGCCTCTACCTTATCTCGACTCCACCTGTTCACAAAAGCGTTACACTCTGCAGGGCAGGTACACAGCGGCAGCTCTTTGTTGCACGGGTCAAAATTATACCCACACACGGCGAATGTCGTATACCCACCCATATCTATGTGTTTCACTGACCTACCGTAAAAACAGTTACAGTGAAAAACCTGTCTGGCTTCGACTACGGCATCATACAGCAGCTTTCTCTTCAACTGCCTATACCGTCTGTAGATTACTCCAGGGCTTTTCATAAGACAGCCTTTTGGAAATTATCTGTTATTCCTGAGTTGTAAGATTTACAACCCTCTTTTTTGCAACTCTGGATAGATATAATCAAGTGCCACTGAAAAATCCTCTAACTGAGAATCCGTGATCTCTATAGCACCATAATACGGGAGAAGCCCTATGAAAGAAGTAGTTGAAACGTTCTTTTGAACGACTATAAATGGGCCTGATTTTTCTGATTTAACAGCGTTTATTAAGTCTTGTAGACGGATACTATGTCTTTCGTCTATAGATAGCTGGTGGTCAAAAGTGTCCTGAATCTTATAAATGACATTTCCGAGAGGCCCTTGTGTAATTGTTATTACAATTTTTTTGGTAGGTTGCTTTGAAACAATATTAACATTCACACTATTGTTTGTGATAACGGTCTCAGTTATCATAACTCTTGCCTGCTTTCATCAGGAGTATAGAAAAAGCTCTCGTTAAGAAAATGTATCATGTCAGCATAGTCACAGAACTTCTTGTTGAAACTGGTCCCCGGGATAGACCATACTTCTACGATTTTGCCACATTTTTTAAGGTGCTTACAGAGATCTATGAAATCTCCGTCCCCACTCATCAGGACCCATTTGTCGAACTTGTCTATGTTTATCATGCAATCTATGCAGATAGCCAGATCCTGGTCTGTACCCTTGTAGATCCTCTGCCCTTCTGCACTATACCCAATCATAGCCTGCTTGATGTTCAGACTGTAGCTGAGGGATTTCAGGAGGCCCTCGAATTTATTGGACTTAGCGTCCGGGGTACGAATGATGTACGCGTTGAGACCTACTATCTCGTCACCCGATCTTACAAAATGTTCCTTTATCTTCAAAAAATCGATACGCTTGTTTATGTCCTTGGCGGAGAAAAACAGATTCTGGACATCTATCTGAACAAAAGTTCTCATTTTACAGGTATGACCTCGGCAGTAGCATTGTTGTTTACGACTCTGTAGGAGTGGTCCACCAGCTCTGCACACCCGGGGAAATGAGTCACCAGGAGAACATCCATGCCCAGCTTCTTACACAACTCACTGACGAGTTGATAAAAATACTCTATGTAATCTGAATCTACTGCCTTGAACGTCTCGTCCAGGAGTAGCAGCCGCGCTCGTTTCATCTTGATGATACAGAGCACCCTCAAAAGGAAACTCTCTACCACCTGCACACTGCTCTTGGAGTCTGGATCAGTTATGTTGCCGTTATTGATGGTCTGCAGATCTATCCACATCTTTTTACCGCGCTCTTGTACCTCTGACTTGAACACGAGATTTTTGTCAGGGTATACTGTCTTAAGACCGTAGGTTATCAGCCCATCCATTTTAGACAGGTCGTTCTTCACCAGTTTATCTGTGAGGTGTTTGAGGACCTTCTCGGTCTTCTCAAGGATATCGCCAGTTTTCTTTAGTACGGAGATCGCTTCCACAGTTTTAGCCTGGTGTCCTTTTTTGCTCTCCAGGACACCCTCTAAAAATGTCATACGTTTCACTACAGACTCGTACAAGCCGTTTTCCATGTAATGACCTACTGTTTGATAACTTTGGCGTAGCTACCGATGCCTGCCAGGACGTACTTGTTCCCGAAAACCTCACCACTGTTGTATACCTTGTAGAATTTACTGCCGTCGTTGATGTGTAGTCGGATCATCTTGTCCGTACTAAAAGAGTTCAGGATAGCTCTGAAAATCTTGTAGTCTACGACGTGACTCACGGGATCCGGACTATCGTCGTTGACCTTGGTACAGGGAAAGTTCTCAGTGACCTTTGCCGTAGCCACCAGGTTCAGATCTATACACGCAGACTCTCCCACACCAGACACCACCAGCTCCACACCCCCGCTGGACATGGATGTGTTACTCACTACCAGGCGGTCCAGTATCTTGAGGAACTTGCCTTTGTCTATCTCTACATACGGACCCTCGGACTTCATGTACTCTTTCGATATACTGACTGGGTCTGAGTTTGATTTCAGACAGCTAAAGTGCATCATACCATCTACAGATTCTAGCCCTATGTTCCGGCTCGTCTCTATTATGTTGACGGTATCACCTGGTAGAGCGTTAGAGAACGCCCGGAAAGTAGATAGTATTGCTTTTCGTATCTTGAAATTAGAGAGCTTCTCAAATGCCTTACAGGCTATGAAACCCATCTTATTGCTACCGTTTGCGGCGTATACGATACCCTTGTCTATGACCACAAAATCGAACTGCTTATGATCCTCTTTTACCGGAGCCAGGAAACTCCCCGCATAATTCAAAGCAAACTCCAGCGTTTCCTTGTGCACCGCGCACCAGGCTTTGCTGGGGTCCGCAGCAGGATCAAACGTGAGCATTTTATCAGGCGGAAACGATTGTAGCGTGGTAAAAGACTTCTCAGACTCAGTGGTGTACACCTTCAGAGTGTATTCTGCCTGATCAAACACTATACGTACCATGTCTATGTCTATCTTTCCCAGTAGCTTTTCCAGTATCCTGGGGTCTACCGTGAAAGCGAAATCATCCTTGGACACATTCCCTACCGGTAATGTACACGCAGCTTTCAGGTCATTATTGGTGGCCTGTATCAGGAGTGTGTCATTTTTTACCGTACACAGCAGGTGAGCTCGCTCTTCTTGGATGACTATCTTGGATAGAGCTTTCTTAGCTGCTGACACGGCGTTTTTCAGACTGTCTGTGTTTACTCTAATTTCCACTGTCACACCTCGATTTTTGCTATCATGGATGAAACTTTATCGACTTCTTGCTCGAATACAGCTATCTGACTCTTCAGACTCGCTTCTTTCTCGGCGATAGTCTCTTTGAGCTTGCTGGGGTCAAAACCCGCGGCTTTGATCTCTTTCAGGAGCGTAGTCAGGGTCTCTTTCTTGTTCCTGTACTGCTCCTCCAGTCGTATTTTTTTCTCCCCGAGACTCTTGGCACGGTCGGTCAGGTCCTTGAACTGTTCAATTTCGCTCTGCATAGAGGTCTCCTACAGGCTGATGATACCACCGTTATACTCAGGCGTGATTGCACTCTTTTTCTTTTGAGCGTTAGCGTCTTTTTTGGCATTGTAGGCGTCACAACCGAACCGATAAGCGCACCATTTGCAGTGCTTGGACAGCCCCACGATCGGCTCGAACGTAGTAGTATTTGCTATGGTCTTTTTTACCAGAGCCACTTTATCCTTGAAATCCATTATACTGCTCATATCAAAATCTATATACTTGATGAGATGGTACTTGTAGTACAGAAACCCCATTTTATCTGGTATCCTCTTGTTCCTGAGCAGGTACATGAGCGCGTAAAACAAGAGCTGCTCTATGTCCACGTTCTTGTCTATCTTGTTGGTACCTTTGCCGTCCAGGATCTCTACGGTACCGTCGGGTTTTCTCCAGATAAAGTCCATGCGACACGTCAGCAGGTCTTGGCTTTTCTTCAGGAGTACTTCGAAAGATACTTCTGACTGAGCTTCCTTCCAGAAAGAGAACGTGTCCATGTTCATCCGTACATCACCGACCACGTTCTCAAATATCTGATCAGCAGACTCGCTCACCCACGGCTCCGACCAATCCACATAGTTCTTGTCGAGGATGTACTCCCACAGATTACTCAAAATATCCCTAATTTTCGCCTCATCGAGCACTACACCCTGTTTGGTGTACACATTCGTGTATTTCTTGAAAAATGCCTCTATCAATATACCGTACAGCGCGAAATACGAGCTGGATTTCACCGGCGGCACTACCTTTGTCGCCTGGTAATGATATAGCCGGGGACATTGTAGAAACGTCTTGTATTGCGAGTACGATAGTCTCATTGTAGCCCTTTTATGGTTACGTCAGCTTCTTCCAGTAGCGCCAGTACCTTTGCCAGTACTGCTTTGTCTATATCCAGGCTCATGATCTCCGATTTTACTCTATCCTCCCCCTCAGACACTACCGAGAGATCGGACTGGAGTTTGGCTACGAAAGCCTCTGCCTCTATGACCTTCTTCTTATCCTCTTTATGCTGCTCTACATCGAATACCTCAGTATAGGGGCGTACATTTAACCGTATGACTTTCCCGGTAGACACGAGTCCGGTATCAGTCTTCTCTACAGAGAAAAACGATATCTTGGGTACTCTACTGATATCTTCCTCTGAATATGAGCCCCTACTGACCGCACCGACGTTTACGAAAGTCTGCTTTCGACCGCCTATCTCTTTTGTTTCTATGCCCTGGTCTATGTGGTAGTGACCCAATACGAAAATATCATCACCCAGAGCCGCTATATCCTCATAGGAGTACAGCTTTTGGTGAAACAGGGCTCCGCCTGCTGATGTAGAGTACAGGTGCAGCAAACATATATCCAGGTCTGTAGTACCATCTTTTGCGTTAGGGATAGTGCTGAAATCTGGATTCTCTTTAAATGGGAAACTCCTGATGCGTACTTTGATGTCTTTTATGAGCCTACGTACATCACGCGCTTGCGTCAGAGCTCCGCTGGAGTATATGACTCTCAGAGGCTGCTCATCAAAAGTCTCATAGCTGTCGTTTCTCAGGTCGTGATTACCCTCTGTGGCGTATATAGGAGCCGGGTAGGACTTGAAAAGCTCTATCAGCTTAGTGTTCAGGGCGTGCGGGTTCTTCATGGGAGCTTTGAGCTGGAACAAATCTCCCGCGAACAAGAAGAAATCTACCTTGAGCTTCTCTCCTACACTTTTTATCTGTTTCAGCTTGTCGATTATGTCTGTTTCGTAATCACCGATACGTGACTCGGGGTTGATCGAGCTGATGTGGACGTCAGTAAAGGTTATGAATTTCAGCGCGTCCATTTATTATCCCCGAGCCTTTCCACAGAGCGGGCACACATCGTACTTCGCCAGCAGTCTATTCACATCATCTACTGTAGTCGTGAGCTCTTTGATCTCTTTATCCAACCCCAGTAGATCCCTTTTATGCCTCATAGCCTCATCGTACATACCACGGAGCTTGGTGATAGTATCTACATCCACGTCTGGTACGGGGATAGATACGCTCTCTATTTTTGAGAGCCTCTCTACCTCACCCTGGAGTACCTGATATCTCGCGTATAGAGTTTTCAATCTCGTGTACTCGTCTATGCTCGTAGATATCGTCCCAGGCACCGGTACTGCTATCTCAAACACAGGCTTTAGTTTATCCGTGACCGATGTCAGGGTAGTCACCGAGGACGCGTATTGGAGTAGTTTGTGGTATACAGACACGCCCTCTTGTATCTGTACACTATCCGGTACCGACACCTCTTTCACGGTAGCTAGCCTTTTGCATACTGTAGCCAGCTCCTGAGCTTTCGCATACTTGATCTTGAGGTCGTCGAGATCTCTCTCAGTCTTATCCAGCGTACTTTTGGTAATCTGCAGCTCATCTGTAGCTATCTTTATCTGATCGAACCCACTAAACCTGTCCAGATCTCTGTTTACTACGTCGAGGTCTTTCTCTCTCAGGCGCGACTCATCCCTGTTATCCCTCTGTTCTCTACTACAGAGATCTATGGCTTTATAGAGGCGGTCTAACCCGTACACAGACGTCAGGAGATCTGCCCCTTTAGAGTCCATCTTATCAACCAGGAACAGCTCGTTGAACTGAGCCGCATAGTTGAGATTGATTTTATGGTCGCCGACTTTCAACTGTTTGAAACCAGCGTCCACTATCTCTTTAGGTGGCTCACTCTTGCCTACTTTGGTCAGAGGTTCTTTACCGTTTATCCGGTAAAAATTGTTGTTATCCTCTTTGTGCCATAGGATGTCTATATCACCGGTCTTGATACGGACCTCACAAAACCGCTCACCCCATCGGATAAAATCTGTGCCCTGTTGATTGGTCAGGGCGGCATTTACCGCTCTGAGCGTGGCGCTTTTACCCAGGTAGTTCCTACCCACGACCGTAGTAAACCCGTCTATGACGAATTTAGCGTGGGCTATAGACTGGTAGTTAGTTATTTCTACTTCAATCATTACCTGTTTATTCCATATCTACTTCAGGTACTACATTCATAATGGGAACTTCTTTAGGATGTACTCGGCATACCTGCTCGATCTTAATGACACGGAATCCTTTACCCTTCGTAGTGCACAGGTCCTTTGCTATACCAATAGCTGTATCAGAGCTCTCTATCATCGGAGATATAGGCCAATAATCTTTATCATCTTCACAGACTACTTTGAAATAGGTCATAAGGACTCCTTTGTGATTTCAACTTCAATCATCTTTAGGCGTCTCTTCCGCGCCTGCTTTCTCCATCTCACTCTCTAACTCTTTGAGATCCGCCAGCTCTTTCAGCTCTTCCTCTGTGCAGGTGATATCGTCCGTGGACTCACCCTTCATCTTACGGATCCCTATCAGCTGCTTTCTCTCCTCATCATCTAGGTTCTCTATACCCTTGGCTTCGAGATCAGCCTGGATATTGTTCATCTCAGCGTCGTCCTTGGTAGGCAGCAGGTACGGCTGTAGCGCTTTCAGTATCTCGGGATTCTGCTCGAGATGCTTTTTGAGTGCTTGTTTGCTCTGGATGTTGAAAGCTAGGTTACTGTTGGGGTCTTTCCACGTGAAATATGCCCCACTCTTCTTGATCACGTTCTTGTTCACACCCAGGGATATCAGGGACATTATGTTGTCGATACCCTGACCGAACACAATGAAAATAGGCCCTGACTTGTAAGGCATATCGAGCTTGTTCTTCTCGATGACTACCTTGACCTCTTTGCTCACTATCTTTTTCTCATCGAGACCAGTGATAGAGCTTTTATTAGCTACTTCTTCTTTCTTTCCCGTTTCCTTAAGACGGATACGCAGGGTAGAAAAAAACGGGATAGACTTTCCGCCAGAGGTCACAAAAGAGGGTCCCGGGTCGTACTGACTAGATTTGATATTGCTGCGCATCTGGTTTACCAGCAGCAGTGTGGTATTGTAGGGCTGGAGTTTCTTTACTATCCAGTTGATGAAACTCCCTACCAAACGAGCGTGCTTACCGATAGCGGCTCCATCCCCGGTGTCCTTCTCCAGGACTTCTTTGGGTATCATAGCTGTGACAGAGTCTATGATGATGAGTGCTGGCTTGAGCTTGATCAAGCACTCACCGATTACCTTGGCACCGTCTTCGAGGTTGGTAGGTATGAGATGTATGAACTTCTGGGAGTTCGTGTCGATACCGAGGTTCTGCAGATACTGGAACTGTGTACGCAGAGTCTGCTCGAAATCAGCATACACTACGGTCTCACCAGCCAGCATCGTCTGTTTGGCACAGTGGAGAGCCAGTGTGGTTTTACCTGTGGACTCGTCTCCATAGAGCTCAACCATGAACCCTCGAGGCATACCGCCAGGGGCGTTCTTGTGAGTACCGTCACCTATCAGACGGTTGATCACCCAGGAGCCTGTGGAGATGAAGTCTATTTTCTTAGTCACATCTCCCATGAGACCCTGTTTTCGCAGGCTCGCTACGAAGGTGTCTCGCTCTTTGTTTACCAGAGCTTTTTCTATCGGCTTGGATGCGTCAACTTCTTTTTTGACTATCTTTTCTTTTTTGGGACGTCCCATTTTCCTGTCTCCTTTTCACAGCAGTGAAATCATAGAATAGCTCATTTTCCCGGTAAACTATCCCAGTGTAGTCAGTCACACCTTTGCGTTTACCTTTGGTGAGAGTATGAGAGCCCCCAAATACTTGTCTCTCATACTCCCCCAGGTTTTCATCTTTTAGAGTCTTCTCAAAATGCCATTTGTAGAATCTTTTTCCGAAATACCCTGCCCAATAGGCGTCTGCCACGTCCTCTGCCAGCCGGTGCCCGTGTAACCCGAGCATATCTTTGGCTCGGTGGATCATATGCGGTTTTCCTACGATAGACGCAGATAGATCCGGGAACGTCAGCTTTTTAAGCATAGAGGGCGGGAAGCACACTACAAAAGTTCCATGGTCCAGGAATACCTTGTGTAGATACTGATTCAATGCAAACAGCATTTCAGTGCTATTTGCATTGAAAAACGGTGCTTCCATACCCACGTAGGATATGTTGTATTTGTCGAGCATAGCCCCGACATTCTCAGCTTGCTTCACGAGTCTTTGGACAAGGATCCCATCCAGACTGGATGTTTTTAGGAGACCCTTTTCTACGACTACGCTATCAGGTTGACTCGAATCAAATACAACATACCCTGCTTTCTTAAGCGACGGGTCCAACCCGAGCAGGTTTGCCATGGCTATTCTGTCGCTCCCATGACATCACCCAGGTTGACATCAGTAGCGGCATCGGTCAGGCCGGGCTCATCGACACCGAGGATGTCTCGGATTTCGTTAATACCCAGGTCGGCAGCGATGTTCTTGATAGCGTCCTCAAAAACGGACTGAGCTTCCTTGAGGACCTTTTCCTTGAGCTCCGGTTTGCTGGACCAGATGGAGACTTTGCTCGGCATCACAGCAATTGTCTGAAACTTCTCATCACTGCAGGTGAGCTTCAGGTCATGCTGTGCGAGTGGGAACTCCTTGTCTGCTCCCGCCAGTGTGTTGTACATCTTCTCACGGAAAATCCAGGGCAGGATAGTGTAGTCCTTGAGCATCGTCTTGCCGTCTTTTGTGACCAAGTTGTACACGATAACTACAGCGGCAATCCGGAACATCGGACGATTACCCTCGTAGCTATGTGTGCAGCAGATCTCTTTCTTGGTACCAGTGCTCTTGCACTGGAACATCCTGTCCTTGAAATGGCACTTTGCGCCTTTGAAGAACTTGCCGTCCGGGAAAGGTATGATACCTACCTGGTCAGTGTTGCCCTCTTTGCCCTTGTACTTCTGGAATTTGGAACCGTGAATATCCTCTCGTTCTGTGCCAAAACTCTCGATAGCCATGAGGCCTCTCCTTTTATTGCGTTTGTTTGAGGTTACAGAAACTCTTTCACTATGTCGCCTGGTTTGTACACTACTTTGCTACCACGGACATGTTTAGTGACCATGGTTTTAGATAGCCGGTCAAAGACTTTTTTGTCTTTCTCTTTGATCTTTTTAAGTACCAAACTGCCGAAACCAGGCGCAAGATCTACTCTCTTGTCCACCAGCAGCTTGTAAACCAACTCATTAGTAATTACTTTCAGTATCTGTTTGCGTATACCTCGAGTGTTAGCTTTTTGTAAAAGCTCCATGTCTATTTTTTCTGATATTACAGATAAAACAGACTCCAATAGAGCGTCCTCGAGTTCTGCCATTTGTAATCAACACCTTATCACATGCTATTTAGTATGTCATCGAGATCTACTTCTGTAATCTCTCTCTGGGTCGTCTCGACTTTTTTGCTCGGAGCCGCCGCGGGAGGTGACTCCTTGCTCTTCTCGGTAGGCGCTTTCTTCTTCTCAGCCTCCGACTTGGGTGCCACCTGCGAAACGTCTTTCACAGGGCCACTCTTTGGAGGCTCCTCCTCGGTCATAGACACGTCGATATCTATACCCATATCGAGTAGGTCTATCTCTCCACTACTCTCCTTAGCTGGCGCTGGTCCTTTGTTTGTAGGGACGACAGCCTCAGCGGGGGGCGGAGTATCTTCATCTACCACGATCTCTTCTGACGACTCTTCCTCAGAAGTCTGGTTTTCAGTATCTTCGGAATCGTCCACCAGGAAAGAATCTATAGAATCATCCTCAGTCGTAGCTTTCTCTACTGCACCTACTGGTGTCTCCTGACTGGTCTCCTCGGGGCTTGTTTTGTGGGCTCCCTCAGATACCTCATCACCAGAGTCATCAGACGTGGACTCAGTAGCGGACTCTACGTCATCAGAAGTCATCTCACCTTCGAGCTTATCCAGATCTGCTAAATCTTTCTGAAAATGGGATACATCAGCATCCTCTTTAGTACCCACACTCAGACGATTGACCTGCGTCTCCATAGTCCGCATGAGGACTCGTACCCCAGAAGATGTCTCTTTGATGTTATCCTGGACTGTCTTGATAGCACCCATGAGGTCCTTCAGGGCATCTATTTCGTTCTCCAGGTCCAGTATTTTACGCAGATCGTTTTCGAGGAGTTCTTCTACCGCGGACTCACGCTCTTTGCCCGTGGGGATTCTTTTGATCTTCTCGTTATTGGTGAGAGCTTGTCTCTTTTTGGAGTCAAAATTGAACTTCTCGATCTTATAGAGTCTGCGCACTGATCCGAGTGCTTGGGTGACTTCGAGGGAGTACTTGTCGACTTTCCAGTTGATCGTGGTACACTCGACTGTACGATCCTGGATAAAGCCTGGGGTGGGGATGTTGTCGAAATCGAGGGTGATGTTCAGTTTTTCCAGCTCAGCGTATATCTTCGCCCGATCGATAGTACCCATAGTGCCACTGCTCCCAAAATAGAGGGTGTTACCAAAATTATGGTACTTTTCAAAAACTCTTCTTATGAATGTAGACCGCGGGCAAACGTTTTTAACCTAAAATCTTTCGAGACTGAAACTTTTTTGGTGGCAGCGCTATCCACCACTCTCCTCCAGGGACAGTAACCGATTGAGGACCGCTGAATTCTGATAGCCAGAGGAGCCAGAGAACATATCTCGCATAGATACCCCTTTTCCTTGAGCCCACTCTCTGATTCTCTCTGCAAATCTGGTGTTTCTTTTCTGAATCTTGTTGTTGAGGATAGCAGCTTCTATAGCTGAGGTCTGTCCCAGTATGATGACCTTCTTCTTGGCTCGAGTAATCGCTGTGTATAGGAGGTTCCTCTGTAGGAGCATAGTCCCGTGGGCCTTTATGAAAGGCATGATGACCAGGGGGTACTCCATTCCCTGAATTTTGTGAATGGTTACAGCATATGCAAGCTTCAGTATCTCATCAGCCACTCTCATAGGTATTTCTACTCGAGCGGTGTCCGCACTGGTGTTTTCAAGGTCCAGTACTACCCTATCCTGGGTAATGAACACTACCTTGCCTATATCTCCATTGAATATGCCCAGCTCGTAGTTGTTTTTTCGGACCATCACTCGATCACCCTTTCGAATGATTGAATGATTCAGATGAACCTCTTTCTTGTCTTTATCCGGAGGGTTTAGAGCCTGCTGTAGGGATATGTTGAGACTATCTACACTAAGATCCCCTTGGTTACGAGGCGTGATAATTTGAAAACCAATCTTATTGCCGCCCGTTTTGACACTGTTCTTGAGTTGCTCCGCGAACTTTATGATGATTTTCTCTATCTTGTCTGGATCCTTCTCCCGTATATGCCAGATATCCTTAGTCTTGTCACTGCTGAATAAGGACATGTCGGTGTCACCATCCTTGATCTTCTTGGCCTCTTTGATGATATCCGAGCATTTATCCTGTCTAAATATCGTGTTCAAGAAGATTGTCTTGATCTGCTTGGACTCTATAAGCTCTTTCAGGACGTTGCCGGGACCCACGGAGGGTAGTTGATCCACATCCCCTACGAAAACGAGCCTGGTATTGGAAAAAACAGCCGATACGAGCCTATAAAACACTTCCATGTCGACCATACTTGTTTCGTCCGTTACTACTACCTGCGTAGAGTACTTATTCAGGGAGTTATAGTCCCATTTATTGCCTTTGTACCCCAGACGCCTGTGTATGGTTAAAGCATCGCTCCCAGCGGTACTACCAAGTTTTTTGGCTGATATCCCAGTGGGCGTGAGCAGCTCGAACGAAATACCGTTGTTTTTCATGATCTGTACGAGGGCTTTAACTATCGTAGTTTTTCCTGATCCCGGACTACCAGTGATAATAAGGATCTTGTCCGTGATAAAAAACCGTATAGCGTCCTTTTGGGCGTCAGACAGAGCAAACTCCGGTATCTTTAGCTCAGCCCGCTCCTGATCCTCGTACTGTCTGATGAAACCCTCTACATCCAGGTCAGATAATCGGCTGCGCTCTTTAGTAGCGGCTATTTTAGACAGTAGACGAGCTGACTCGCTCTCGTAAAAGAAGCTGTCCATGTGATACAGCCGGTCATTGTCGTTGATGAGGTACGCTTCTTTTATCAGTTCTTTGACATGGGGAGCGATATCATACAGGTCTATAGTGCCGTCTTTGAAAGTGTACGGGGTTTTTTCGTTGTAGCGATTGAAAGCATCCACTATCTGATGTGGGTATAGGAACAAATGCCCAGCGCTGAGGCACTCTCCCAGAAGATACAGGATGTAGAACCTGAAACGTACTGGGGCCCTCATGTCTTTATCGAGTTTACTGGCTATATGATCGCACGTCGTGAACCCAAATCCATGGCTGTAGAGTATCCACGGGTTTTCTTTCAGGATATCCTCGGTGTTTGGACCGAACATGGTGATGATTTTTCTGATTTTCATCTGACCTATACCCAGGCCATGCAAGAAAATCCGTATCCCACGCATGTCTCGGTTCAACTCCCAGGCCTCAGACAGACTGGTAGCTATCTTTTCTCCGATACCCTCTACCTCGGTCAGTCTCTCGGGGGTTTTCTCCATGACCTCCTGTAACTGGTTACCAAAATGGTTGGCTAGTGCCCAGGATCTCTCTGGACCTATCCATTTAGCGATCGATTGGATGTAGAGGCACACGCTCTGAGTGTCATTGTCGTACCCGAACGTGTGAGCATCGCAGTTGAAGCTCACGCCGTATTTGGTATGAGACTTGTAGTTGCCGTGGACTTCGACCTTCGTACCGGTCAGGAGTACCGGGAACTCACCGATCACACGTATGATGCTACGGTCTTTCCTTCTCATCTGAAAGACCTTGAAGTCATTGTCGGGTGACTCGAAAAAGATTTTTCCGATGACTCCCGTGAGCGTTTCCATTTTGTATCCTACTCAGGTTCTTCTGTAATAGTATCTCGAGCTTTTGTACCAAAGAGTATGTAGAGCCCTGTTTTTGTCAGCTGCCACAGGATAAACAGTACCAGGAGTCCCACTCCTGCTGCCAGGACGACTGCATACACGTAAAATACCTGAATAAAAACGCTCTGGAGGGTCTGGTCGACCAGTGTGACCCCCCACCACCCCGATCGTGGCAATCATGATAGGCAAAAGGAACGTCAGGCCTTTCAAGATGCGGACCATTGAAAATTCCGATCTATGTACTCGCGGCCCACACGGACCACGATGTACTCATCAGGTTTGTAGGTAGAGAACTTCAAACCACCCGAGAAAGCTTCCATAGCGTTTATAGCCAGCACAGTCACGCGATCATCCGGCGATGATATGAACTTTTTAGCAAACTCCGCGGCGAGCTCAGGTGTGCCGTATAATTTGATGTAGCCCTTGGAGTGACTCATGATACCATGGCTCAACATCACACCCACCATTCGCTCAAGCGTGCCGAAATAGAGGACGTATGGTGGTTGCGTGTACCGTATCTGCTTGTATCTGATAGAATCGTAGCCAGTAATGAAAACTCTACGGCTGAGATCTTTGAAAAACAGCTCGATAATATGGTCTCGACTTACGTAGGAGAGCGCAGGTTCTATTTCTTTTATCCTGACGCACACGTTTTCAATAGAGAAATCGTCGTTTTTGCCTTTTTTTAACGACTCATCCGCAGGCTCTTTGGTTAAAAGATCCACAACTATGTTCAAAGCACGAATAGCATGCTCTTGTGTGTTGTAGAGTGTCTGTAGAGTCCTATTGGCAAAAACTTCCATATAGACTATTCAACCTTCTCAGAGGGTATCGTTTGAGTGTCTTTCTCGGAAGCCAGCATAGTTTCTTTGACCATGAGGTTCTGGATAATCAGATCGAGAGCCATGTCTGTAAATTTCACTTCTTTCACCACATGCTCCAGTAGGGAGTGTAAAGCTGTCCCCTTTTTAAGAGACCCCTCGCGTATCTCTTTCGATGGTGAGTGAGCGACTGCAGCTACCATCTCTGATACATGGTAGAGATTGGTTCTGTTGTGAGAGAGTTTCTTCTGGAGGAAACTTTTTAAGTCTTTCGATGCCCCCTCCATACTGAACGTGATAGCAGCTTGCTTGAGCATGTACTCATTGAACTCTTCGATCTTTTTATCCATCTGGTCCTCAATTCCCATAAGATGATCTCCTGTTCTCTGTTTGAATGTAGACCCTGGTACGCTCTTTTTAACCTAAAATCTCACAGTTTCTGTATGATATACTTTAATAAATCAGCCTTGAGTATGTACTCTAATTCTCTATAAATCTATTCTAGAAAGTATAGAGTAAAGGTATTACCCCGTAGGGGTATGAAACCACTGTAGTAGATACTGTATCTAATGCTGAAATAGCAGTAATAGGGGAGACACCCTCTCCTGAAACTCCAAACTGGTACCTTGGAAACAAAAAGGTTAAAACTGAATGACCGGTGTCTATATTCAATTAGGAACCTCAGAAACTCAAAGGAGACCTGTATGATCATTACTGTACTATCGAAGGACAAGATCTCTCTGTCTATGTTCGTGGACTTTTACAAGACGCTCTATGATTCGAGTGCAGAGGTACTGGATCTGAACACTCTTATCAGCTCGGACATGCTGGATTCTATCGTGAGAAACGCTATAGGTACCAATCTCGATAGAGCTACCTCGGAGAGCGCCGCTTTCCTTATCAAGCTCAAAACCAAAAAGAGCATGACTGTAGAGGAGCTACCTACAGAGATCAAGTTCAAATCAGATTACATAGTGCAGTTCGATCTGTTTTCCACTAAACCTGAGGTCCTGAAGGACCGTGACGGTAAATTCGCTCCTATATTGGAGCGTTGGGAGGCAAACATCGAGAAGATGAACAAACAAGGTTAAAAAAGTTTTACCGGGATGTACATTCAAGAAGAGCAGTGCCTGTAGTACCCAGTAGTCAGACTCAGGATAAGCCAGGGACATAGTCAACCGAGTAGTCCTGAGAAACCTTGCCTAACCCGCGGGGGCCGTACTGGAAAGCGTGCAGGCGACTATTTACAGGGATTTAGGAATCCCTCCTTAGGGTGCAGCCGTTTCTTGGAACGACCCCTGGGTAGAATAGGCCGCAGTTACTCCTACAAATTCGCTGTATGGAGACGAAGGCCTTCCAGTAAAGTGATTGATTTCACGCTAACTGTGACAAACAGTTAATAAACTGGTCGACTAAATGCTTATTACCACTAATGAAACCACTGTAGTAGATACTGTATCTAATGCTGAAATAGCAGTAATAATCAATCCGGTTTGGATGGCGTGATCGCCGCACGCATGTTGGGCAAATGACCCATCGAAGTCCTGGCGAGTGAAAGCACATGAGAAACCCGAGACCTCTATGTTGTTTGAGAAGATCAAGGGACACAGAGGTGTCCTATCAAAATTCGAGAGAGATCTCAAAACCCTCGAAGGCGTTTACCTTTTTATGGGCCCTGGATCCGTAGGTAAACTGACTGTAGCGAGACAGCTCGCAAAGTATCTCCTGTGTACTGGTCTCGTAGATGATACTTGTAGGTGTGAGAGTTGTAGGCTGCTACCACAGGTACCAGATTACCTGGAGATCGCTAAAGGCGACGATAATATTTTGGTGTCGGATGTAGACACACTCATAGAGTTTGTGAGTCTGGTACCGTATAAGAGTCGTCTACGTGTAGCTATCATCGACAACGTCCACAATCTCAATACGACCGCATCGAACAACCTGCTAAAGACTCTGGAAGACCTCAAGAGTAACTGTCTGGTGATACTCGTCACCAATCAGCCTGAACATCTGATACATACTCTGGTATCGAGATGCTATCAGGTATCGTTTGAGTCTCTGAAGACAGACGAGGTCATGGAGATCCTGAAATCCAAAGGCCATGACTCTGCACGTCTGGCGGACGTAGAGAAGATGGTACCGTACCTGTCTGGTAATCTACTGGTGAATTTCACAAAGTACATGGAGTACGTGAAGTACGTACCACAGTTTGTGGGCGGCCTATTCTCCATGAAAGAGGATGACCTGATAGTAACGCTCAAAGATATTGACGACAAGCAGGACATGCAGTATTTTGTGGAAATTTTCATCATTTACGTGAATGACCTCCTGAAGCTACGGTACGATAGCCCGGACGTGGTACACAATCTGAAGAAGTTAGACGATGTTGAAGATCAGTCCGCGTTGTGGAAAGAAGATATATGTGTCATGGTCCTGGATAAGTTACGCAGTGCTCAGGCGTGTATGCGCAGGAATGTCAATCTTAAGTATGGCCAGTATGTTCTACCTGTGTTCCTATGGCTACATTATTTCATTCAAAAGGTAGCCCGTGGCAACAACAAGTAAAAGATTTCTTCTGAAATCTAAGGATCCTTTTCTGGTAGAGGATTACCTGCGTACACTTAAAAAGGCTCATAGTGGGCACACCTACACAGAGTGCCCTGATATAGAGTCGTTTTGTGACCTGTGTAGTAGTAACTCTCTGTTTGATACGTCTCCTCGGGTAATAGTGTTCTCGGGGATAGAGAAAGAGCATCTGGACGCGCTCCTGGAGATAGTAGAGGGTCCATCTGACGATATCATAGTGCTCATAGAGATCGAAACTCTCCTCAAGACCAAAGTGTACACTATCCTGAAGTCTCTTTGTAACTCGATCGAGTTCAAGGCTCCTACGGATAGCGAGAAAGCTGTGTGGGTCAGGGCGTGGCTGAAAGAGTCTGGTTTGACATTCCCTGAGGAGATCCCTGGGTACATAGTGAGCCGGAGCGGGTCTGACCTGAACAGGCTGCGTAAAGAGATCAAGAAGCTCTCTATCCTGGTGTCGTCCCGGGGAGAGATCTCGGTGACGAAAGACGCGTGCGATGAGATAGTGTCCGCGGGCATGGAGTCGCAGTACTTTGTACTCATGGAGAACTTTTTCAGGAAGAAGATATCTGAGGTCCTGATAGAGTTCCGGAAGGTAGATGAGTATTCCTACGTGAAGCTATTACATTTCATGATAGGTCAGGTGGATCGCGTGTACAGGGTGGCTGTGTACAAAGAGCAGGGTATGACACCTGAGGAGGTAGCAGAGCTCATAAGGGTACCGGCGTTCATCGTAAAAACAAAGATACTTACCGTACTATCGTTTTACGGTAAAACAAAATTGTTGTTACTGTTGGACCTGTTCAATAGACTAGACCTGGAGTTGAGGACCTCAAAATATCCTACGAGCAGTGTGTTTGAGGCCTATCTCCTGAAAGCGTTCAAACTATGATCCCCAGAGAGCAGAACCCTATACGGGTAGACATTAACAAAGATCGTATCCGTGAAATAGTGGATGAGTCTCTTCGAATGATGCATGAGTACCTCGGTGGTGAGTTCGCTCGTACGGACGAGCAGATAAAGGAGAGTCTGGAGAGGATCCTCGCTAGCAACATGATTACCACGCAGTTTGTGCTGGAGTTGGGGAGTGAGAAGATACCGGACATGGTACTGAGAGTGGACCCTGTACGCCGGGAGGTCCTCTGCAAGTCGTCATTCAGGAAGAAAGTCGCCAAATTGAATCAGTTTTTGAGGATATTGTGAGATTGGAACCTTTATTCGTGCGGTTCGCCAACGGGTCTGTGACCTATAGGGACATCCTGGATAGTCTATTGGCTACCACGACACACGAGCCCTCTAAAGAGATTGCCACGAAAGCTAAAGAGACCGCGGTAGATTTATCTGTGTTCAAGAAAGATTTCTCGAACATGCTGCAGGATTTCATCGACAATGGAATAAATCAGCACCTTATAAACTATGTGAACTCGTACATGAAGCCGTCCCTGGAGGAGATTGTAGAGTCCTCTAACGGTGGAACTACTGGTGAGAAGCGATACGTCATCATAAAGGCCACGGACACTCCCTGGGTGGAAGCGGTCGTGTGCTATAACATGTGCTTGTATATTAAAGCGTATGGGGTGAAAGAGCTAAAGTGCTGTGCTGTATGTAAGAAGTTTTTCACTAACAAGGGTAAATACGCTGTGTACTGCTCGGATACCTGCAAAGGATCGCGGAATCAACGATGAGTAATAACGTAGTATTAGCGTGTGGATTACAGAGAGCGTATTTTAATAGTGAGGGTACTAAATATCTCGGTGAGCGTGCTGAGATATTGAAAGTACGGATGGTAGAGTTCCTGAAGTCTGTGTCTAAGGATACGGTGATCTACTATATCCGAGAGGTACACCAGACTAACGACACGTTCTTTCTAAACTGTAAGAGCTACGCCCTGGTAGGTACGCCGGATATAGAGATACCAGAGGTATTCAAAACGTACCCTAAGTTTATAGTGAACACTACACGGTACAACGCGCTCTATAGGACTCCCCTGGAGTCTGAACTGAAGAAGTTGAGTCCCAAGATTATTACCGTGGTAGGGGTAGAAACGCATACTACTATATTATACACAGCAGAGGAATTGAGGAACATAGGGTACGAGGTGGTAGTGCCGGAGCCTTTGACATGCTCAGAGGATGACTACTTGCACACTGCAGGAATAAATTTTTTGAGTAATACGTTATCTGTCCGTGTGGAGTGATGGGGGTTTTGTATGATTGTGTCACAGTATCTTATCAAATGTCCGTATTGTTTGTCTGAGACCCAGCTGGTAGCTGAGGAGTCTAATCTTATCATATTCTTGTGTCGTGGGTGTAATCGCAGCGTCGTGGCCCACAACAACACAGTGTTTACGGTGTCAGAGGGTTTCGTCAAAGAGTTGACCAAGAAATATAAGTCTGTGGCTTGTGGAAAGATTTTAGCATCGAGGGTGAGCGAGGATATCGGTGAGCCTATTACTACGGACAAGATACAAGCGCTGCATGAGATCTTGGAAAAGCCTATGGATGTGAAAGATATTATCAAGAACATGCCGTGACTGCGAGTCCTAAATATCACATAACATAGAGAGTGTGCCCATGAGTATGAGTGTTCCTATCCTGCCTGATAAAGATTTGAGTGGTAGGTTGGTGTTTTTGACAACCCGTGTAGATATATGGTTGAGAAAGATCAACCCTAAATTCAACATCCCTATGGCGAACCGTATCGCCAAGGTGATAAAGGTTTTCGATTGGGATACTGCAGAGGGTAAGCTCCTACTCAAGGAGCGGGAAAAGACCGGTAAGTGGAAGGATCTCGACCCTAAATCGTATAAGTTCGTGCTAAAGATATACTATCCTGACCTGGAGAAAGATGGGAAGGCAGGTATCACAGCGGAAGAGGTGATGCCACGCTATTTGCCAAAGACTGAAATGCTGATGTTTGACGTACTCCCTGGGTGGATGTTGAAAAGTCTTCAGAAAGAGGAAAAGAATATACTAAAAGTGGTCGGGCGCGAAAATACTAAATAAGATTTCGGTTTATACAAATGTATATCAATGACTTCACGAAGCGTGCATCTCAGATCATATTTGATTATGAGGATGCAAAGAAGTATCTTACGGGTAGGGGTCTGGCCGACTCCGACATCAAAAAGTATGAGATTGGGTACGTCCAGGTAGCTCGTATAAAGAAGGAAAACTCAGAGGATTACAGGACTTTATACGAGAGCACGCACGAGTTTAAGAGTCTACAGAAGCGCTTAATATTTCCTCTGAAGAATGTCCTGGGTAATGTGAACGGGCTGTGTACCCGGGATATCGAGCATAAACGCTACACCCAGTATTTCCTTAGCGAGGCCAGAAAGATAGGGGCTTTTTTCGGTCTGTATGAAGCTCTCCCGCACATAGCAAAAACGCGGAAGGTGTTTGTACACGAAGGAGCGTTCGACGCAATATCTTTCGCTAAAGTTTTTCCGAACTCTATATCATCACTCACGTCATTTTTGAACGCTCAACAATATGAAACTCTAAAATTTTTCGCCGATAAAATAATCCTAGTCTACGATAAAGATACAGCCGGTAATTCTGGTATCCGAAAGAGTATAGAGGCCTATGGCGATAGACACCTCGAACAGATCTTTGTCGGTGCTGACGACTCCAACACGTATCTAAAGATGCTGGGCCCCGATCGATTTGATAGGTACATCAGATCGAAGGTGCCTCGTTTACTCCAAAATTGATTATTAATAAATTATTACGGGGTGAGAATGTTCGGAAAAGAATTCAGACCGCTGGATTTCAATAGTGTACTCGGCGTGCCTGTGGTGAAGAAACTCCTACAGGGATACTTATCTAAGAATGAGTACGACACAGCCTATTTGTTCGTAGGGTCGTACTCGTCGGGTAAAACCACTCTCGGTAGAATCTTCGCTCGTAGTATACTCTGCAATAATCGTACCGAAGATCTTTCTCCCTGTAACTCCTGCCCCTCCTGCAAAATGTTCCTCGAAGATAGACACCCCGGGTACCTTGAGATAGACGCAGCCACTAACAGCGGTAAAGATCGTATCCAGGACATCAAAGACAGCCTGAAGTACGAGAGCGTAGCCCACAAAAAGATTATCCTGTTCGATGAGGCTCACGGTATCAGCAAAGACGGTAAAGACGCCCTTTTGAAACAGCTGGAAGCCGCGGACCCCAACGTAATTTTTATTTTTTGTACGACAGAGATAGAGAAGATGCCAGAGACCGTAAGGTCTCGCTGCGTAGAGTTTCATCTGCCAGAGCCCTCAGAATCCCTCGTAATTGAGAAACTCAAGTCGATCTGTGAGAATAAGAAGATAGTGTACGACCTGGACGCCTTGGATATCATAGTCCGATCGTCTGGCAGACACTATCGAGACGCGGAGAATAAACTCCGCCTGGTATCTATACTGGGGGACGTGTCTGTAGAGAATGTCCAGCAGGTGGTAGTATTGTACGACCAGGAGATCGTTGAGATGCTGATGGCGCTCCCGAAGGACCTCAGTAAAGCTATGCAGATAGCAGATCAGCTGACGTCAAAGATGGATATCCGTAGCATATACCATAGCATCCTGCGTATTCTCAACGATGCTATAAAGCTCTCTGTAGGCGTGCCTGTAGGCAGTGAGGCGTACTGTGCTCTGCTGAAGCAGATCAGAGCTCAGTATGCGAGCATGTTGTTTGAGATATTGGATTTCATGCTGGCTAAGAATAGACTGTCGGACCAGATATTTTTCCAGTCCGATTTACTGATACTCCACCATAAATTTGCGAAGGGAGGGTTGGACTTTAAAGGTTTTGTACCTCCGGTAGCTGAACAGGTGTCAAAAAAAGAGAAAAATGAGACGCGGGAAGTGCTCGACACTAAAAATCTCCCGCCATGGAAAAAGGACGAAGTCTTGAGGAAGCACAAGATAGAAGCTCTGCAGAAGAGCGAGACTACGTCCAAAGTATCCGAGAGGGTCTCAGACAAATGGGGTCCTGAAACAGTGAGTAAAACACCTGCTCAACTCAAAAAGCCTACGCTCTCACCAAAAGAGTTTAGGAAAATGATGGGGGATACGATTGAAGGAGAAGAAACGTAGCTGCGTAGTAAAGCAGAGGAGCACTACTAAAAAATCCAGAAAAGACGCCAGGGAATCTCTTAAGAGATCTCTGAGAAGGCCTCTACAGAAAAGGTCTTCTGTAAAAGAAAAGCGCGTCTGTATTTCGGAGCAGAATTACAAAAGTGTAGACCCAAAGAGTAGATGGGTCATAGTCGAACTCTCTGAAGAGACTTCGCTGGAGTTGAATTACGAGCAGATCGTGCACACCATAGAGGATGTGCTCGGTGATGATGCGGCATTTTTCATACCTTTGTACGTAGAGAAGGTGCAAGGTAAGAATGCTAGCTACGTCCTGTTCGACGGGTATGTGTTTGTACAACGTACCGATGAGGTGATCAGCAAAATCTTTCGATTGAAGAGCGAGCATATAAAGGGCCCTCTGTTCGTCGATGGGTGTATGCGTTTGGTATCTGGCACTCGGATCAATGATTACAAAACTAAGATGCAAGAGAGAGTGAAAACTCTGATCCCTGTAGCAGGTCAGCGGGTGATACCAAAAGTAGGCGTGTTTAAGAATATGGAGGGTACGGTACTCTCTGTGGATACTAAAAAGCTGATCGCGGTCGTGTTGTTTGAGAAGTCCTCTCGAGTAGTAGAAGCCCCCCTCAACGTAGTCAACCTCATCATCCTATCGGATACACCCGTATGCAGTATTTCATTATTGACGCCATGAATTTGGCGTATAGGGCTCATAGCGTGAATTTTGAGCTCAAAACATCTGAGGGACTACACTCCGGGATGTTTTTCGGATTTGTGCGTACACTGCTATCGCTGAAAAAGAAATACCGAGGGTACAAGTTCATAGTGGTATGGGATAGCAGGCCGGTAGCAAAGTATGCCCTGCAACCAGACTACAAAGCTGGCAGACCGTCTCTACCCTCTACCGTGGTGTCTCATCAGTTAGATGATATCAAGAGTTTTCTGTCTCATTGTGGCGTAGATCAGTACCGCATGCGTGATGAGGAGGCTGATGATATCATAGCCACTCTCACAGAGACTTTCAAGAAAGCTGGCGCTGGTACGATCGTACTGTACACTAACGATAAAGATATGCTCCAGCTGGTAGAGGACGGAAAAGTAGTAGTGTTCAAGCCCAAAGTAGGTATGAGTCCTGAGAAGTTTTACGATGAGGCCGCTGTAGTACAGCAGTTTGGTGTGCCCCCGAAGAAACTGGCTGTTTATCGTAGTTTGGACGGTGATAGCAGCGACAACATCACAGGAGTGCGTAGGGTACCCCGTAAGATTATAGCTCGTTTGGTCACAGCTACGGACTCCGTAGATACGTTCTATGCGGCATTGGGTGATGAGAGCCTCACAGACTGTCAGAAAAAGGCGTTTGAGGAGGCTCGTGATAGGGTGGCAGTGAATGAGAAGATCGTGACTTTGAATAGGGATTTACGGGGTCTGGTATCAGATCCATCCCAGGTAGACAGTGAGCAGATAGCGGGCATGTTTAAGCGATACGAGATACGGTCTATGGATCCTGTGGTAGTAGCAGATTTGTTTGCGTCTTCTCTGAACATTCGTTACACTGAGGCTCGGCCCTCAGTTAAAATAGAATCGTACTCACTTTTTTGATGGGAGTATTGCCTATGCATAGATCTTGTTACAAAAATATGGACCCTTTGGAGATAGAGAGTCGGTTCTCTAATGAGCGTGCGCTGTTCTATGACCAGGAGGACAGTACTTTTTGCTACGAGGATTTCAAGCCCTTTATCAGCAGGCTCCCGGACAGAGAAATAGATCTCATAGACATGTACTACCGGGAAGGCAAGAAGCAAAAAGAGATAGCTGAGTTTTTCAGTGTGACCCAGGGTGCTATATCGCACCGACTGTCTAGAGCTAGTAAGAGACTCGAGTTTTTGAGGGATATGCCTAAGGTGAAAGGTAGTCTACAGGATACTCTCAAGGCTCATTTCACAAAGTTCGAGATAGATACGATACTGTTGATGATAGAGACCACGTGTCAGTCAAAGACAGCGTTTCTTTTGAACAAGAAGTATCGTCTGGACGGGAATGATAGGATGACCCAGGTGAAGGTTCGGCACAAGTTCGATCGATTTATGGAGAGGGTTGACAAACTAAAAAAGAATAATGCGGATATGATAACGTGCTATAGTCTCATGAAGTACATAAAAAATAACCTTTACATGATGCACGAAGTTCATCTTCCCCATTTTGACAAGGGACGCTACTTTCGCTTTGTAAGTCTAAAATAGATAGTATATAACATAGGATAGCTATGCTACGGTTCGTTACTAAAGGAGAGTTTTAGATAGATCCCGTAAAGAGCGTGGGGGACAAACACATGACTATTTTTGGTAGGGTTTAAGAATTGTGCGAAAAAAGTAAGAACAGTATGCGCCATACATGAAGTTTTTATGAAAACCACAACAGGGCATATGCGTGGGGGAGGGTGCACTTGTGAAACAAAAGTTCGTGGACCTCGCACAACGCCCGAGAGTTTTGTTAAAAAAGCTGAAGTTGTTCATGGTAACAAATACGATTATTCTGAGACCATTTTTGTAAAATCAAGTATACCTGTTAAAATAATATGCCCGAGCCACGGTTTGTTTCTACAGAGACCGGGAGGGCACTTGTTTGGGGCTGGATGCCCTAAATGTGGGCTTATAAAGGTGGCTAAGTCAAAATCTGTTACAACAGATGAGTTTTTGGATAGATTTCGAAAAGTTCATGGAGAAAGATATGACTACTCTTTGGTAGAGATAAAAGGTTGTATGGAAAAGATCGACATAATATGCCCTGAGCATGGAATTTTCAAAAAAACTCCCAGTAAGCACGTGAGCGGTCAAGGGTGCCCAGAGTGCTCCCGTGTATTAAAAAACCAAGAAAAGAGTATGACAACTGAGGATTTCGTTAAGAAAGCTACAGAGGTTTATGGAAGCAAGTATGACTACTCTCTATCAAAGTACACAAGAAGTTGCATCAAAATTAAAATAATATGCCCTAAGCACGGAGTTTTTGAGCAGACTCCTAATAACCACTTGATGGGATATGAGTGCATGAAATGCAGCATTGAGCAAAATGCTGAGAATAGGAGATCAAACTCCGAAGAATTCATAGTTAAGGCTAAAAAAGTGCATGGTGATAAATACGATTACTCTAAAGTTTGCTATTTTGATAACCGCACAAAAATTGTTATTGTGTGCCCACTTCATGGCGAGTTTATTCAGGAGCCATCATCCCATCTAAACGATAGAGGGTGTCCCCTGTGCCATGAATCGAGGGGGGAGAGGAAAGTAGCCCTATATCTGGGATCTCATGGAATACTATACCAAAGGCAAAAAAAATTTGCTGGCTGCAGGTACAGGAGAAAGCTGTCGTTTGATTTTTTTCTACCCGCGTACAATATGTGTATCGAGTTTGACGGTAGACAGCATTTCTTCCCTAGTAAGTATTTTGGCGGGGCAGAGGAGTTCGATAGAACTGTAAAAGTGGATAAGATAAAGAGTGACTTTTGCTCCAGTAATGGGATCAACTTAGTCCGTGTATCATATAGAGTTAAGAATGTAGAGTCTTTCTTGGATAAAGCCCTTTCTAAGATAACAGTACCATCATTGTAGTGACCAATCTCCATTGGTTGTCGTAAGCTCCCGCCTACGAATAATCTATTAATGTCCACACCCCGTGTAGATTACCGTTTTGCCCGGTAAGAGTCCTACATAGCGGGTGTGAACATGCTCCTCAGCCTTTCTTCGTATATCAAAAAAGCTGCTATGCGTCTGGTAGCCGATGACGGCTATTCTGGGGATTCCCCATACCTGAATATACCGATTTATCAGAATCGTACAGAGCCTGAAGAGGACTCCCGTGAGATAGGTATGGGTCCTCCGAGCATGTACGATGAGCCTGATCCCTCTACACGTGATAAGAATGTAAATGACATGCGTCGTCAGGGACCTCGACCCACTCCTGTAGATAGTCTGAAGAGGGATTTTGAGGAGCCTGTGACTATCACGGTGCCTATAGGTGAGCCCCGGGAGAATTTACAGGGTGGTCCCTGGAACGATACCACTACGCCGAACGGGCGTGGTGACGAGGGTGATCGAGAGACGTGGGCACCTGATGAGGGCGATTTAACACGTTATGATGAGAAAGGGAACGTAGAGATATGAACCAGACAGGTGTAGTACCAAGACAGGGAAATAGAGAGACAGTTTTTACTTTTAAAGATAAATTTAGGCTGGAGCAGTTTCACGATCTTATCTACCAAGAGTATGGTAAAATAGAGGATAGGGGTAATAGTTTAGTGTGGGTTTTGACCCCCGAAGAGATTACTGAGATGGAGCGAATTAACGGGGAGCCCGTAGATGCAATTATCAAAGGGTATCAAGATAAAGCTAAAGAAATGAACAACACAGATCAGTGGTCTTTCAAAGGTGCGTCCCACATGAACAAGATTTCATCTATGCTCGATACAGTGGCGAACTCTTTGGAGTCCAAAGGACTCATTAAAGAGGCGTATGAGATCGATAAAATGGCCGATAAAGTAGAAAAACTGGTGGATAGTGCTTATGCTAGAGAGCCTATTCCTTATGGACTTAGCAGCCTTTCTGGCCCATATCCTTTTGGTGGAATGTCTATAACACAACAGCGAGCGTGGAATGATGATGAGCCGAGAAGAAGATATATTGATAAGGTAGAGTCTTCTTCTTTACCGGCGTTTACTAATATATCCGCATACAAGATAATTGACGCTCTTGATAAAGCTGGCGTTGATGTCTCGAACGTGACTAATATTGCTAATAAGCTGTTGGATATAAAACAAAATATCAATGGGATGGATAAAGTAGCTTTGATGAAACTCTTGTCTGAGTTAGACAGAGGAGTAAAGTCAGTATTAGAGCATTATAAAAATCCTGGCAGAAATATGTTGGGTGTAAAACTGGAGTTTGAGAAATTCAACAGAGCTATAGAAGCAGCTATTAAAGATTTGAATGATATTTTGATAAAATATCCAGAGTTCACAAAGAAAAACATACATCCTTCTATATATGTTATGAATGATAGAAAGAAAGATCTTTACGACAAGGGAGATATTTTTGGTAGGCCTTATCTTTATGCATCTATGCTCGATGCAGTGGCGAACTCTTTAGAGGCCAAAGGGCTCATCAAAGAGGCGTATGAGATCGATAAGGTGGCAGACGAGATAGACCTGGATATAGCTCCCAAACCTGACGATAGGTTCGTATGCACGAATAAAGCGTGTGGACACACAGATAAGTACAAAAATATAGGGTATCCGGCTATGTGCCCTAAGTGTAAAAAGCCTATGTACAATGATGAAGGGACCCCCGGTTAGTAGATGAAAATGATCGACGGACACCAGTTTGAGTGCACCCAGTGCGGCGCGTGCTGCAAGTGGGACGGTGTGGTCAACCTGACGCCCGAGGACATCGAACGTCTCGCAAAGCACGAGGGTGTAGATACCCAAGAGTATAAAAAGAAGTACACGAACGGCGGCAAGACACTCAAAGATAAAGACGACTCCAAAGAGTGTGTGTACCTGAAAGATAACAAGTGTAGCGTGTGGGATAAGAAACCAGAGCAGTGTGACAAATTCCCGGTAAAATATACCTCAAAATGTCCTGGGTTTGACAAAACTGATAGGAGTGCCGGTATGAGTGATTTCAAAGCCGTGATAAAACTGGCTAAAGACAAGATGGCAGGCTCAGAGGATTATCTGAAGACCGTCTCTGACAACCTCTATCGGGACCTCAACAAAGGTGCCAAATCCTCTAACGTGTCGACCATGGCTATCGAGGCCGGTATCGACAGCTATCTCAGTGAGGGCGCTGTGAAAATCGCCAGTCTGGATGATCTGTTCGCGTTCGATAGAGTGAGTAAGGATCATCTCATCCACAAGTCAACGCACGACCTGTGGGCTATAGACACTGACAAAAATGGTGCAGTCCAAATCATACGCCAATTCGATGCCTGTGGCGAACCAGTCAAAGGATAACAAACTATGTCAAGAGAACGCCTGACGACTAAGATGGCAGCTGCGACCACCGCGGCTGAAAAGAAAAAGAAAGACCAGGACAGATCTGGGGATGCACGTCGTAACCTGGATGGGTTCGAGTATGACCCATCCAAAGCGACCGTACTCAAGAAGTCCCTCCACAACATCAATGTATCCCTCGGCACCCTCCTGGCAGCCATGAAAGAGCTGGCTCTGCTGCGTGGGTCGGAGATCACTCCTGACGGGATGCTCGGTGGACGCGGGTTTATCATGCCTTTCAGGGAAATGAAAAGCAAGATCAACAGCGCCGTCAACGACCTGTCTGATATCACAGACACTATCGCCGACGAACTCACAAACCCCAAGTGGGGCCTGACTCCAGAAGAGAAGAAGAAAGTCAAGAGAGAGAAAGAAGAGATCAAAGAAGAGGTCGAGGAAATCGAAGAGACTGTCCCTGGCACTCCTGAGGATAAGCCTGAGGAAAACACCGAGCCCACTACAGAAGAGGGCGCACCAGAGGCACCTCCCGCGGCAGATATCATGCCTAAAGAGAAACCAGAGGATATCAGCCCCGAGGATATCGTGAACTCTGCAGAGATTGAAGCTCTCAAGCGGTATAGTAGCTACATCGATGGCAATATGAAAGACAAAGTCGCCTCGGTGCTCAGCAAAAACATCATGGCAAATCTTATTAAAGGAGTCAAATAATGGACCAGCTCGGAAAAACAATGGAGCATGACAAGGCGTCGATACCTGACCTGGACTGGTTGGATATCAAGACTGCAGACTACGACAACATCCCCACGCCCAACAACGTGCGGATACTCCCTCAGCTCGAAGCTGCTTGGTCTCACAACGACCAGCGTAGTACCGAACTGGTGCCTAATGTGTCTGTCGTGTCGAAAAAGGCGTCTGAAGTGCCTGCAGAGGCAGTCAAGGATCTCATCCGTCAGACAAAGCGTGATATGATGGCTGGGCTCACAGGTAAAGCCCTGGCAGCGAAGCTGGGTGCTCTGTATATGCCAGAGGTCATAGCTGCAGCGAAGGACGAGCTGATAAAGCTCTCTGCTGAGCAGGGTCTCCTCGGTAACGTGTACCTTGACATGACTGCGTATGACAGTTGCTCTGAGGCTGCTCGCCTACTGGGTAAGAACAGGGTCCGTACAGCTACCTATGTGGTCGGAGAGCCTACCAAGCATGTGTGTACGTCTCATAGGCTGGGTACGTGTCGTGATACGGGTAAAAAGGTAGTAGCGTCCATGGAGTACTCGAAGGATGTACTGGCTGGGTATACTCAGCACCTGAGGGTAGCGGGTAAGATTGCCTCTGATGCTACGATTGATAGCAAAGAGGCTCTCCGTGCAGCGTTCTCGGAGAGACCTGTACAGGCGACCGAAGCCACACCTGTGGTAGAGGAGAGCGTAGATCTGAATAAGATCGGTAGTGCTCTGGCTACAGAGATGGAGAAGGTGGCGGTACTACAGGAGAAACAGGCGCGTGATCAGAGGTTCCATAGAGTGCGCCCTATCCTGGCATACATGCAGGATCAGATGCTCAAGGGCAAGATCGGTAACTCCTTGAAGGAGTGCCTAGCTACTAAGTATCTCGCGCAGGA
>Ga0315284_10001655_pt1 | contig 31875 bp, 24 predicted proteins | sample YL17G09_16_MG_FD_203696 | JGI IMG/M metagenome (GOLD analysis project Ga0315284, IMG submission 203696) | Sediment microbial communities from Yellowstone Lake, YNP, Wyoming, USA - YL17G09_16 | ecosystem: Environmental > Aquatic > Freshwater > Lake > Sediment | place: USA: Wyoming | collected... | reverse complement strand
TTTACCCTCCGGATGAATGCCATGTATTCAATTGTAGCCCATCCACAAACTCCGGCTAGTGTCCCGAAATTTCAAGTTTTACTCGATAAAACACTAAAAAATGGGGTGGATGATAAACTCAGGGGAAATTTAGACACGAAAAAGGGCATAATATCTACTCTCCAAAAAATTTCAGAAAATATTCAGTTCCCTTTCGAAAATTACATATTCCCGCTTTAATTCTCCGCGCAATTCTTCCTAATTTGCTAACTCCAAATAGTCCAACCACAATGGCCAGAACAATTATTAATTCAATGACACCTACATTTATGGAGCCCTGGTACTCATAAGCGCCTATATCAGGCAAGGAGCCGACAGGCCGATCTTTATCACTGTAGTCACTCCTGATATCTAAATTCACGCCAGTATTGATCGCCCGACTGGTAGCTTTCAGGTGCAGGTCACGAGCGGAAAAATTCACAAACTGAGGATCGGCAATAATCTCACCTTCGCCTAGCGGGTATCCTACAGGATTTGAATTTGAACCGCCATAGTATAGATTATGGTCGTGAGGGTAGTTATGATATTTGTATGAATAAGAACCAGAGAGCACATTCGCCGCGGGTGTATAGAAAATATTGTTACGAAAGGTTAACCAGGAATCGCTTGGTGCAGGTCCTTCATCAGAATAATAATAGACCGTGAACAAAGCTGTCGCATTTTCAGAATGGGTGCGGATCACGGTATTGTGATAAACCTGAAAATTGCTTGGGGTTGTAGTGGTATCCCAAGCAACAAACTGTTGATAATCATCGCTAATATTATTTATTATTGTGACATTACTCGAAATCGTTTCAGTAACTTCCAGGAAACCCTGGCTTCCCGATGAGAAATTATGATGAATATTTATGTTTGATTTTTCTTGAAACCACCAACCCTCAATCTCAATCGCTCCGCCATCCGCCCCATACGGACTGTCTATTGAACGGCAGTTAGTAAACAGGTTATACGATATTTCAGCATTAGAGTTATTTATGCTTATACAAATTGCTCCATATGACTCGTCAGTATCTCGATAAGCGATTACCAGATCGTGGAAATTATTATGGGTGATGGTTGTGTATAGCCCATACGATTTCACCCCAACCCCAACCCTTGTAAAATCACTATTCTTTACGGCTACATAGTCTGAGCCAACTCCGATTAAAATTGCTCCGCTTCCCAAATACTGATCCCGACCAAAAATTTCAAATGTAGTTGTGTCTGAAAAAGACAGGCCATCAACAACAATATAATCACCTTTGATCTCCAACACGTGAAGTCCCCCTGGGTTTTTCAATAATGGTAACTTTCCACTTCCATAAGATTTCAAGGTAATTGGGTTGGTGGGCGTCCCTGACGATTGGATTGTCAGGATTGTTCCACTCCATACTGATTCACGTGCAAAATTAAGATTATCCCCCGCCGCGAAAGAAACGCTATTTAGTTTGTCAATTGTTTTCCATGCAACAGAGGCTGATATACCAGAATTTGAGTCGTCGCCATTAATGCTGTCAATATAATAATTGGTACCAAGGGCAAAAACAGGTTCGATAGGCTCACCCATGAAAAAACCTGAAATTGACAATACCAAAGCAAACAAAAATAAAGCTAATTTACGTATGGTAAATTGAAACATTACATGCTCCTGATAACAAATGATATTCAACCTGTCATAAGAAGCCATGCGATTGGATTCGATCTAACCAAAATGAAATGAAAGCATCGGCATCAACTTCAATACAAACGTGGCAATTAGGACTTCGATCAGGGTAAGGCATCGTGCGTACTACATCATCAATGATTTCGTATTGAACATTCATTCGTCGCGTCCGAATGTAACGTGAGGAAAACGCAGTATAAACTGCCAATGGATCGTGCATAAAAGTCCTCCCCTGGTAGAAATCTGCGTCAAGCCCTGCCTCAACTGACAGACTCGCCAGGCCATCAAACATTTTCTCCATCAGTGTTACTAGCGTGGTACTGAGTGGTTTATTCCAGTCCACCATCATTTTCCGCTGCTCAGGGGTAAGGTATACCTGTGTGGTTATTTCCATCGGTACAATCGTTAATGGAATGCCGGAGGCAAACACCAATTCAGATGCTTCGGGATCAGCATTCAAATTAGTTTCCAACATGGGCGGAAATGTAAATTTTTCCGCATATACAGTACCGCCCATCATGACCAGATCGCAAATCCAATCGGACAAACGCGGCTCCAATTGAAGTGCACGACCAATATTTGTCAGTGGCCCGATTGCAATCAAAGAGAGATCTCCGCGATTTGCCGCTGCCTGCTTGATAATGAATCTTGCGGCATCGTCAGCAGTTACTTCCCTATTTGGTGTTGGTATCAATTCTTCTGCGGACAAAATGCCAATCCCCTCGTGTCCTCGCAAGGTAGGCATCCACGTAAAATTCTTCGGTAATGGCATTTTGAGAGGCTGGCTTGCCCCAGCAATCACTGGAATATCACCCCGTCCTGCTAGGGCAAGCAGTCTCCGCGCTATCCTGCTGCGTAAAGGCGTATCGGCGTGAACGGTAGTAACCCCAACAATTTCCAACTCGGGGGAAACTGCGGCTAGCGAAAGCGCCATTGCATCATCTACATCTGTACCAATATCGGTATCAAGAATAATTCGCTTCATTGAGATGCTCCCAATTTCATCGCGAGCCGATTAGGAACGAATGGGTGATACGCTGACAACATCTGTGGCCAGGCGGCCTTCTTCACAGACTAACGCAATGGCACCACTCAGCAATGGATTCTCCAGGTCTTGGATGTCAAAAAGCTTGTTTCCGTTTATCCAGCCCTGCACATTGTTTCCAGCCACATTAAGGCTTAAGGTATAGTTTGCCCCAATCTCCCATTGAAAATCGACCTCGGCCAAAACAGTCCCTTCATCCAGATATTTTTCCAGGCGTGCTTTGCCACCTTCACAAAGGAGCAGTGCATAATAACGATTTAAGCCCTGCACACAAGCTGCTATCCCACCTGCCTCCATCAAATGTGGTTTGATCTCTGAACTGACTTGGTAACTTTCCCATTCGCGGCATCCCTGGATGAGCAACCCTCGGCCACGGTTTTGAACAATACGAAAGGCATCGGGCCAAATCCAATCATATTGATCAATGCCGTTCACCCAGGCACGCCGCCACATCACTCCATTGCCTCTGGGTTTTTTGAATACAACATCCGGTGTGCCATCCCAAGTAAGATAATCGAGAAAGACCGTGCCATTGGATCTATAGGATGCACTGATTTCGAAGCCAATCTCAAAAATCGGTGCACCATCCGTGTCCGGAATATGCCATTCGAACGTATGATCGTCTCCCGGTTTCAGCATCTCCTGTGGTCCATAGATCCGCACTAATTTATCATCCGGGCCATAGGTTCTCAAGTACAAACGAGTCATTACTGCGTGTGTGTTCGAATCATCACCTACACTACCCGCCCGCACAATTTGACCGGGGTAAAGTGTGGGAGAAGCTTGAAAATCATAAGGACCTGGTTTTTGAAGGGCTTCAGGTGGAATAAATGTGGAAGTAGCCACTCGTTCAACCCGCCCTTTCGCCAAGTCACAAAAACGTAATGCTAGGCTGCGTTGCCCCAATTTACTGTGGCCTGATACATTCTTAATTTTGACAGTACCTTTGCTCTCTGTACTCGTTTCAGCCTGGAAACCTTGCACGGAACCAGGTAGCTCGAAATGAAAGCGTGCCCCGCCCTTCGGGGCAACTGGGGCCTCCGCAGAAAGGGCCTTTCCAATATTGACGATGTGATACGCTTCCCTCACCGCGTCCGTGATGGCTCGGCCCCCATCTGCACTCGAGATATACATACGATCCGCTACTGGTCCGCGCCAATCCGGTCCGGTTTCGATACCAGCCAGGCCATTTTTAATACCCATCAGACATCCCAGATTACCAGAATTACAATCCGTATCCCACCCGGAAGTATTCGTAATCATTAACGATTTTTGGAAATCGTTATCCCCGTAGAGCAACCCTAACAAAATCAAGGCATGGTTTGGCACGATATGACAGTTGCCTCCATACTTATCATAACCATAGCAAGAAACGATTTTCTCCCGCGTTTTATGCCAATCTGGCTCCAGCGTGTGCCATTCACGCATATCATTCATCAAGCGATAAATGACGGAGTCTTTCGGAATAAATCTGGCGGCCGTATCCAGAAGCTTTTGAATATCTGATTCAACAAATGCTTCGGCTTCCATTGCTGCCAGGACCTGCGCGCCATAAATGGCTTCGCCATCGTGACTGACGCTGCCTGCCTTGCGCGCAAAATCCACCGCCAATTCAGGGTCACCCGGCGCAACCATTGCCCAGCTGTCGATAAAAATTTGGGCCCCAATCTGCTCAGAAACAATCTTGCCATTACGGGCCGCACTTCCACTCTCAGGAGCAGGAATTCCCGATTTCATACGAAGATAAGCTGTATGCTCAGTGGAATTGCCCAGCCCCCCCCACCAGAAAATTGTACGGGGTTCAATCAGATAGTTGAGCCAGGTCTGCCCAATTTGCGCCGGAGTTAAATTGACTGAATTACCGTGGTCCGGCAAAGCCCGCAAGAAAGTGAAAGTGCCTGCAATATCGTCATCCGTGACAATCAAGGGCACATTTTGCTTCTCATGAACATAATAATTAATCTCACCAAAACGAGCCATAATAGCATCGTAGGGCCAATTTTCAATAGGCCGGCCTAGATACACGCCAATTATTTTGCCGAGCACGCCTGCATATACGCGTTCCGCATAATCTGTTGGGATAGACATTTTTATTTTCCCTTCTTGACAAATAGGGTTAAAGAATAGCTTTTGCTGAGCTGTGTTTTTACAAGCAAATCAGGTGCATTGGAGATACGTCCTGCAGCACATTCTTTTTCTAAACAATATCTTTGTTGTTAACCTTTCAGACTACCCCGGGTCAGGCCCTCGACAAACTGCCTTTGCAAGTTGAGGAATACGATGGCTACCGGGATGACCATGATCATGGCGGCCGCACTAATGAGTCCCCAATCCTGGCTAAAACGACCGGCAAAAGCAGAAAGGCTGGTTGTTACGGTTTTCACATCGGGAGAATGCAGAAAAGTGAGCGCAATCAAGTATTCGTTCCATACGCCGATTCCAGCTACCAGCCCGGCCGTGAGAAAACCTGGCCAGACAATGGGTATAACAATTTGAGTAAATACCTGCCACTCAGACGCGCCATCGATCCTGGCAGCTTCGTCAAAATCCTTGGGGATCGCCATCATAAACGCGCGGATTAGAAAAGTGGCAAAAGGACTCTGGGTGGCCCAATAGATGATCACCACGCCCAACAGCGTATCAATAAGCCCAAGTTTTTGCCACATAAAGAAAAGCGGCACCATAAAAAGTTGCATAGGAACCGATGTTCCTACCAGCAGGTACATAGTAATCACATCTGCGCCACGCGGTTTCAAGCGTGCCAGAGAATACGCCCCTAGGCCAGCAATCACCAAAACCCCAGCAATGGTGGCCACAACAATGAATGTCGAGTTCTGCATTGTTACCGAATAATTCCCATTGATCCAGGCATCGGAGAAATTTTGCCAGCGCGGTTGACTGGGAAACCCAAAAGGCTGGGCAGATATTTGAGGCGTTGTACGCAGAGAATTGAATGCCAAAATAACCAGCGGCCCCAGAGAAAAGATCGCCAAGATAATCAAGACACCATAGCTTAGCCCGCTGCGTCGCAGTTGGAAAAAGAATCTCCTTAATTGCTTCATACTTCCCATCCTTTTCGGCGCAGATAGATGACACCCAAAGTCACCAGACCGCAGAATAAACTCATGCTAAGACCAATGGTGGCAGCGTAACCAACTTCAAAACTTTGAAAGGCCTTTTGATAAAGCAATGTCGACAATACTTCGGAGGCATGCGCGGGCCCCCCGCCCGTTGTCAGCCAGATAAAATTGAAGGAAAGAAATGACCAGATCATTGTCATCATCAAGGTAAAGCCCAGTGTAGGGCGAATACCAGGGATGGTGACATACAAGAATTCCTGCCAGCGGCTGGCCCCATCCAGACGAGCCGCCTCATACAATTCTGTATCGACAGCCTGCATGGCTGCCAGATATAAAATGGCCAGAAAACCCCACCACTGCCAATTGTCCATAAAGGCAATTGATGGCAGAACGATTTTTGTGTTTGATAAAAATTTTATATTCGCCCATTGCCAGCCAAAATTATTGGATAGAGTCGCCCCAATACCATAAAGCGGATGAAAAATATAACGCCAGATTTGTACGCTGACCGTCGGAGACAGCACGTAAGGGAAGAAAAATGCCAGACGAAATAACATTTGCCCGCGCTTGATGGAAGATAAAAACGAAGCAGCCATCAAACCCATCGATATCGGCACTGTCAAGAAAATTAACATCCACAACAAGTTATGTTCGAGTGCTTTAAAATACAGAGGATCGGCAGCCAGACGCACAAAATTGGAAAATCCGATAAATTTTGCTTTTCCAACACCCGACCAATCGGTGAAAGCGTAAAAAATACTGGCCACGGAAGGGCCTAATATAACCACAAAATTCACCACAAACAGCGGCGTCAAGAAAAGATACGGAAGGATAATTTTCCTCCATGAATTTGCAGTACGCCCAAGCTTTTGCTTATGTGGATTTGCCGTTGAAATTGCCATTACAAACTTCTTTTATCATATGGGGGCGGTCTGGTTCCGCCCCCATATGATTTATTTCTTGATTTTTTACCTATTTAGATACTGATTTTGTTTCAGGCGCAAGCGGAACTTTGCCAGCAGCCAGTTCTGCTTGGAAGGCATCCTGTTGTGCTTGTTGGTAAGCTTCGACCGTCAGATCACCAGTGAAGACGCTATCCAGTTCCTGGATGATGTAGGCATCTGTCTTTGCCGGCCAGAAGGTCCAAGTGGTATAACCGAAGTTGCCACTGCCAGTACCGGTAGCGAAGAATTCCACAAAGCGAGTAAGCCGGGGATCGGCATCGGCTGAGAAATCGCTGGCCTTGAAGTGCAACGGCACATTCCATTCTCCAAAGTTGAAGCCTTCGATGATCTTGGCTGCGCGCGTGGTATCACCTACCAGCCAGTCCAACACTTCCGCCGACGCATCCGGGTTCTGAGACTTGGCGTTAATGCCCAGCGTAGAGCCTATCGCCAACACGTAGCCAGGTTTGACGCCTTCACGCAGCGAAGGTAGTTCCACCCAATCCCAGTCATTTTTGCAGAAGGGGGTTGCTCGCTGGAAAGCCCAGGTACCTTCAATGTTCATGATCGCCGTGGGCGCCTTGCCATCTGCGGTACCGCATAGATTGTTCCAGATGTCATCATAATTGTAGGCAAAGTAGTTATCGATCCCACCACTGAACCAGCCTTTATCCATCCAATCCTTAAGAATCTGGGTCGACTGGACAAATAACGGATCGGTCCAGGGCTTTTTGCCTTGCAAGGCCGCATATACATTGTCGGCGCCAGCGTAATTGTTGTAGACCACGCTCAACAGCCACTCATTAACACCCTTCCACCACTGGTTTGAATTGGTAAAGCAGTTCAGGCCAGCTGCGGTTGCCTCTCCGCACAGCTTCTCAATGTCTGCGAGCGAAGTTGGCGGTTGCCAGCCTTTTTCGGTGAAGACCTTCTTGTTATAGTATAAAATCATTGTTTCGTAGGTCAGAGGCAGGGAGTAAAGAGAACCTTCAATAGAGCCAGAATCGTACGCCCAGTTGACAACCTTATCTTTCCAGGCATATTTTTCGGCGTATTTACTGAGGTCTAGAATAAAACCGGCGTTCTTATATTCGAGTGCGAAAGCAGGACCAGGGGTAAAGACGATATCCGGTCCAGATCCCGCTTGCAGCGCCGTCCGTTCAACCTGGTCAATATTCTCCTGGAATTGGAGTTCCAGTTCGATGTTAGGGTGCGCAGCGTTGAAGGTGTCTACGAACTCCGTTTGCAGCATTGTACGATTTGCTTCAAGCACAGGCTCGGTCCAAATGACAATCTTAACCTTCTCGATTGGTGCTGCAGTTGGTTCAGTAGTGGCATTCGGGGCAGCAGTAGCCGGGGCAGCAGTAGCCGGGGCAGTGGCTTTCGAGCCACACGCTGTAAGCAGTTGGGATGCCACAAGCAGAATGGCCATCAAACGAAATAGCGTTTTCATGTCGTTTTCCTTTCAAAGTTGAATTTGGGTTAGAATTACAACCACCTAGTGGAGTTCACTCTACTAGGCTGTTCGCTCACAAGTCATTCTTGTTCTTTGCCGGACGAGGAATGACTTGTGAGCTTTTTGGTAAGGCAGGGGGATTCGTTTCTTTCATCACCTCCTTTGCATTTGGTTGTTAAGTGGAAGCGCGGGCGATAAGCTCAAATGGCATCTTCTCCATACGACTTTCTTCATTTGCCATGTCGCTCAAACGCTCAAACAACATTTCAGCTGCCCGGCGACCAAGTTTTTCTTGAAACTGAGAAATTGTCGTCAGAGGAGGGTTTAATAGCTTAGCTGCCGGGATATCATCGAAACCAATGACTGCTATATCATCAGGGATACGCAGGTTTGCTTCGTGAATTGCTTGATATGCCCCCATAGCCATCAGATCATTTGCTGCAAATACGGCGGTGGGGCGTGGCAAGAGATTGAGGAGTTCACGCATCGCGTGATAGCCTCCGATTTCGGTGAAATCCCCACACCGAATTAATTCCTCATCTGATGGCAGATTGTGATTTTTCAAGGCTTGGCGATAGCCCTCTAAACGGACTTGATGAGGCAGAGTGTCTGGCATACCGCCAATAAAGCCAATACGTGTATGATTTTTCTGGATCAAGTATGTTGTAGCCGCTGAGGCAGCTTCGGTACAATCTATATAGACAATGTCTATGTTAGGCAAAATAATCGTGCCACCCAATTCGACTATTGGGATTGAAGTATTCTCCAAGTAATCCTTAGATGCAGGATGAAAGAACATGCCAATTATTCCGTCTACCTGGCTCTCTGTGGCTGAAACCAAGCACTGCCTTTCTTTCTCGGCAAAGCCATCAGTGTTGTAAATAATAGTGTTGTAATTATTGGTTTCGGCTACATCTTGAATACCGCGCAAGAAAGTGGGGTAGAAGGGGTTCGCAATATCAGGGATGATACTGGCTATCGTATAAGTTTTGTTATTGCGCAATCCGCGGGCCATGCGATGGGGCCTGTAATCCAGTTTTGCAATTGCATCCAGAACTTTTTGGCGAGTTTCCTGAGGAATAGAATAAGTTGTATTGTTGGTTAACACCAATGAGACTGTCTTTTGCGAAACTCCAGCCAATCTGGCAACATCATATTGGGTCGGTCTGTGGGGTGGTATTTTGATCATAAAATAACTTCCTTTTAAACATGTATTTATTTTTGTGCTATAATACTACTACGCAGTACTACTACGCAGTACTACTACGCAGTAGTATAATCATAATTACAGAAAAGTCAAGTATGAATATTCATGAAGTTTTTGCGAGGTAATATTTTTATGTAATCCCCGCTACTCGAAGACGCACTATCAAGTACACACCCCAAAAAATCATCTATTAATAAGGAAAGTCAGAAATATGAAGCCTAAGATCGTAGTAATTGGCAGTGCCAATATGGATATGATAGTCAAAATCTCTCATCTCCCAAGAGGTGGAGAAACCGTCTTGGGTGAGGATTTTATTCAATCCAGAGGAGGAAAAGGAGCTAATCAAGCCATTGCTGCCGCACGGCTCGGGGCAGATGTTACTTTTGTAGCACGGTTGGGAAAAGATCACTTTGGGCAAGATGCTTTTGATGCATACAAAAGGGAGGGCATTAACACAAAGTATATTGTATGGGATGATGAAACACCATCCGGCATAGCGTTGATTATGGTTGATCCGGTAGGTGAAGATATCATTTGCGTGGCTCCTGGGGCAAATGGTAAACTCTCAACAGATGATATTCTTGATGCTGAGGCAGCCATTAAATCCGCCGATTGTTTGCTGCTACAACTTGAAATCCCCCTGAAAACAGTTGAATTTGCAATAGGGTTGGCGGAAGGGCATCGTGTTCGTGTGATATTAAATCCCGCTCCGATGGCCAAGCTCTCGCCCGACCTGCTTGAAAAAGTCAATGTCCTTACTCCGAACGAAACTGAAGCCGCCGCTTTAACAGGGAACTATATGTCTCATCCTAGAGATTTAGCGTTAATAATAAAAACGAAGTTTAACATCAAGAATGTTATTGTTACTATGGGAAAAGAGGGTGCATTCATCACAGGTGCCCAACACCCTAATGTACCCGCTTTCCCGGTAGAGTCGGTAGATACCACTGGGGCAGGGGATGCATTTAATGGTGCATTGGTAGTTGCATTGGCCCGAGGCGATGAACTTGCTAACGCGGTCAAATTCGCGAATGCAGTGGCTGCGCTTAGTACAACGAAATTCGGCGCGCAAACATCCTTGCCTACTTTGGATGAAGTCAATGATTTCATAAAGAAAAGTTCTAGCCACTTGGCAGCTGAAAGTCATAAATAGGCGCAAGGCGAAAGTTGAACGAAAGGCCATTACCAAGCATCCTTTTTTGATGAAGCGCAAGTCAATTGGGATGATGCTCAAATCACGGCGACCATTGCGGTCAACGAGATGGCGATCACCTTCGATTGAAACAGGCGATGTCCGAACTGGGCCAGGATTGGATTGACATACACACAAGTGACCACGCCAACGCCCTTGATAATCCCATGCTCATTGCCACTATATTGTGACCGAACCAGTTCAATCTCATGCGAGAAGTCTTTGTCAATGACAGTATCATCAAACACGATAAACCCCTCCGGCGTTTGGATGACTTGCTCTCTGACATTCTCCCAGACCAGTCGTGGCGTAATCTGGTCACCCGCCAAATAGCGATTGACGGCATCATGGCTGAACTTCTCGGTATGTTCGGCAAAGTTCGTCAGCGTATAATTGACTTGACTGACCAGTAAATATTGGCAGTAATCCAGACGAGCAGGTCTTGTTTTCATCAACCTCAACCATACCTGTACTCGCTCCAATTGTCAATCAACACCGTTTTGCGTAAGTCCTAAAAAACACAAAATTACAGAGTACTGCGTAAATATCTGACCCAGAATCCCGTCATTTGTGAGTAATTCGATAAAAGCAGGTTCAGAGATTTATGCAAGAAGCAGTAGGGCTTGCGCAAAATACTTTTTTCCACTAACCTGCGCCAATCTTCGCGAATATTCCGGGAAATTAGCGTGGATTAACGCAAATCGGCGGATAATTCTGCGCTCCCGCCGAAGTTCCGACGGGAGGTCAACTATTATTTGCTATTCTCTTTTTATTACTCTCTTTTCTCTAATCTCTATCCACCGATTTCGTTCATCACGCGGTTGAGCGGGATTTCGCCTTCTGCCAGCCCGTGTCCCCAAGGTTTGTCCCAGATTGCATTCAGCAGCATTCTTCGCAGTTCTTCCGGCGAGACGCCGCCTCGCAGAGGGGTGAGCAAGTCTATTTCGTGTTCGCGCAGCAGACAGGTGCGCAGAATGCCATCCGCGGTGAGACGCGCCCTCGCACAAGAAGCGCAGAACGGAGCGCTAACCGACGATATGAAACCAATGTCGCCCTGCGCCCCGGGGATATGGAACAGGCGCGCTTCCCCATCCAGCTCGCCGCCGTTCGCCACAGTCAGTGGCCCGAGGGCCTGCTCGATGCGTTCCTGGATTTCCGCCGTTTTGACCATCTTCCCGATTTGCAAGTCGGTGGCTCCGGCAAATGGCATCATCTCGATAAAACGAACCTGCCAGGGGTGGTCGAGGGTCAGGCGCGCCAGGTCCACCACGTCCTCTTGGTTGTAGCCGCGCACCACTACGGCGTTGAGCTTGAGAGGCGTCAGCCCGACTTGTTCGGCGGCCAGGATGCCTTTCCAGACATCGTCCAATTTGCCCCAGCGGGTCATGCGCTTGAACTTGAGCCGGTCGAGCGTATCGAGGCTGACGTTGAGGCGGTTTAACCCAGCGGCGGCCCGGGGTCCGGCCAGCTTCGGGAGCAGGATACCGTTGGTCGTCATGGAAAGCGAACGGATGCCTTGCGTCGCGGCGATGCCGCGCACGATGTCCACAATATTTGCGCGCACCGTCGGCTCACCCCCAGTCAGCCGAATTTTGTCGAATCCCAGGTCCGCAAACAGACGGGTAAGCAGCAAGACTTCATCGTCCTGCATCATTTCGGTGTTGGGCCGGAAGGTCATATCCTCCGGCATGCAATAAATGCAGCGCAGGTTGCAGTGGTCTGTCAAACTGATGCGTAGATAGTGGACTTTTCATCCGAAGCGGTCAAGAGCCATGTTTCCTCATGAGTACCCACTTCGTGGGCACGAGTACCGGTAAATAGTGGGGCGATTATACCTTCCCTCCAATTATTTTTACCAATTGACGGCTATTATCAGGAGTGCTATTATTATCACATTCATTATCCAATTTATTCCAGAGGAGTTATTCAAATGAGCACTGATCTTATTTTTCGCATCATCGGTATGGCTGTCTTTTCCGTCGTGGGGGCTTACGTAGGCAATGGGTTGTCATCCTACAATCCAGATCAGCAACTGTTTTATATGATCACTTTCACCCTGGTGGGTGCCCTCTTCGGCCTGGTACTGACGCCGTACCTCACCACGCGCCCTATCCGCGGCCTGCGCGCCCTGCTGGGTCGTCTGTCCGCAGAAACGCTCTTCGCAGGGCTGATTGGGTTGGTGGTTGGCCTGTTGACCGCAGCCCTGCTGGCCTTTCCTCTCTCGATGCTTCCATCTCCATTTGGAAAAATCCTGCCCTTCCTTGGCGTGCTGTTCTTTGGCTATTTTGGCGTGGCGATTTTCATCATGCGTCAAGCGGACATTTCCAACATCCTGGGCGGGATTTCCTCCCGCCGAGATGAAGGAGGGAGGCCAAACTGGACGCAGACAAACCGGACCATTCTTCTGGATACCAGCGTCATCATTGACGGGCGGGTAGCCGATATCGCCAAAACTGGTTTTCTGCCCGGCACACTGCTGATCCCGCGCTTCGTACTGAACGAACTCCAGTACATTGCCGATTCGCCCGACGGCCTGCGCCGTCAGCGCGGGCGGCGCGGCATGGAAGTGCTTTCGGAATTGCAGAAAGCCTCCTCGGTGGTCGTCCGCATCAGTGACGTGGACGTGGAAGGGGTCCGGGAAGTGGACGATAAACTGGTCATTTTGGCGCGCCAGATGAAATGTCCCATCTTGACCAACGACTATAATTTGAACCGCATTGCGGAGTTGCAGGGCGTGCTCATCCTCAACATTAACGAACTGGCCAACGCGGTCAAATCGGTCGTCTTGCCTGGTGAAGTCATGGAAGTGAACGTTATCCAGGAGGGCAAGGAAGTCAACCAGGGCGTCGGGTATATGGAAGACGGCACCATGGTGGTGGTGGAAAACGGCAACAGGTACCTGAACCAGCAGATCCACGTCAGCGTGACCAAAGTCCTGCAGACGGCTGCGGGGCGGATGATCTTTGCCCGGCCCGAAGGGAAAGAGTAGGCACAGAAAGGTGATGCGTATGTTTATCTTTACCTCAGAAGACCTGATCAAAGTCCTGGTTGCCGTCGTCATTGGTGGCATTATCGGTTTCGAGCGAGAGCTGCACAGCAAGGCTGCCGGGCTACGGACGATCACTCTCATCACCATCGGCGCGACTCTGTTCACTATCGTCTCGGTAAAATTCGCCGATCACGACCGCGTGGCTGCCAACATCGTCAGCGGTGTAGGTTTCCTCGGCGCGGGCGTTATCCTGTTCGCCGAGGGCAAGTTGAAGGGTCTGACCACCGCCTCGTCCATTTGGGCCGCCGCCGCCCTCGGCATGGCAATCGGCGTGGGTGAATATGTCCTGGCCGGGGCCAGTACGCTCATCATCGTTATCGTGTTGACCCTGTTTGCCCGCCTTGACCAGTTGGTGGACCGCGTCGGGCGCGAGACGCGCACCTACGAGATCGTCTATCCGGCACGGGAAGCCAAGCACGAGGAGTTGGAAGCCCTATTCCGCGAGTGCCGGGCGCGGATCCGGAACCGCAAGCGCATGAAACGGAACGGGGAGATGATCAGCGTGTGGGAACTGGAGGGTCGCGCCCACGACCATTTCCATCTGGCTGGGAAATTATTCGCCGATAAAGAAATCAAGGAATTAAAGTATTAGGGGAAATGAAAGGCGGACTCTGCATCTGCCTTTTTTATACACTCATCTTTAGGAATATTTCGCTCCAAGCCCGGGCGTATTCGCCCCCGGATCCATCATCTGCTAAATCCCACCAAGCCGAGAGCAGGCTGTGACAGATGGCCCAGGCCCGCAGCCGCTGACGGTCGAACCCCAGCCGCTCGGCCAGGATGGCAATCCGCCGCTGCGTCCGCCGGATGGCCTCCGTCTCTTCTGGCATGACATTGTACGGATTGATGAGCAGCGGCCCGACCTCGTATTCCGCCGGTCCGGCCACGCCTTTGGGGTCAATGACCTGCCAGCCGCGCTCGGACGAAAGAATATTGTAGTGATGGAAATCGCCATGAAGCAGCACCTGCGGGCGGTCTTCGGCGAACAGGTCACGGATCAACCTCTCGGCTGTTTCAAAGGTTTTCTCCGGGAACGGACCCGTCCCGCCACCGAAGCGCGGACGCAGCTTCTTCAGCTCGTCGAACCAGCCATGCAGGGACAGGAAACCATCCCGTTGCGGCGCAGGACGGTGGATATTCTGCATTACCTGCGCGGCAATTTCAGTGGCCCGATCGTCATTCTCCAATGTGACGAGCATCGTCCCGGGGCGAAGGCGTTCCAGCAGGAGCATCCCTTTTTCGACATCCGCTTTCAGCAGGCGGCAAGCGCCCTGTCCATTGTAGACGCGCAGGGCATTGATTTCGCTGGTCAGTTCGGGATTGGGGACGCCGATTTTAAGCACGGCGGGCGTTCCGTCCGTGCGGGTCGCGGCGCAGACGTAATTGTAGGAAAGGAGGAAAGGCTCGCCAAGCGTCAGGTCCCAGCGGCGGGAGGCTTCGGCAAGAAGGTCTGGCAGTTCAGCCAGCCAGCGATCCCACTGTGGGGCAAAGGCCTGGCGGATGTTTTTGACAAAGTCTGGGGGAAGATTCAGGGCCATCGAAGATTTTTACTTCCCCCCATATTTCTGCCAGTGGATGCGGTGTTCGTCGTACTGGGTGCGCGGGGGTTTTGCCTCTACCGGGTAACCAACGTAGATAACACACAATGGGGTAACGTTTTTGGGAATAGAGACAATTTCGCCCACGATTTTGATGAATTTCGCCACAGGATGGACTCCGACCCAGACCGTGCCCAGCCCCAGGCCTACCGCTGCGATGAGAATATTCTCGGTGGCAGCGGAGCAATCCTGCACCCAAAACAGGCGGGCAGCCGGGTTGGTGGAGAGACCCGGGTTACCGCATACGACAATGGCCGCCGGAGCATTCCGGTCGCCGAAGATGAGCCGTTTGCGAAACTGCGCCAGTTTCTCCGATTCGGTGACGATAACAAACTCCCACGGTTTGCAGTTCATGGCCGAGGGCGCGGCCATGGCCGCTTGCAGGAGCAAATCGAGCTTCTCCGGCTTCACCGGCTGGTCGGTGTATTTGTGGATGGAGCGACGTTTGAATATGTTTTCCAACGCAGGATTCATAATCTTCCTTACGGGAGTGGCTGAAGGCCTGGGATAGTCATCAGTAATCAGTTATCAGTTATCAGTGCTGATCACTGGTTACTGATAACTGATCACTGTTCTTACCCCGGAAACATCTTCTCGTAAATCTCCGGGCAATACTTCTGGACCATCTCGGAGGTCAGGCCGTTCTCTTTGCAAATCTCGGCATACAGGTCCGCGGAGGGACGCTTACGGCGGGCTTGGGTTTTTACGTCCAGCTCCCACAGACCGAAGCGCTGGGTCCAGCCGCGCTCCCACTCGAAGTTATCTACCAGCGACCACCAGAAGTAACCCTTGACCGGCCAGTTAAAGTTGACGGCGTGCCACAATTGGTGGATGTGTCCCGCCATGTAACGCGGGCGGAGAGTATCCTTGTCGTCTTCGATGCCATTCTCGGTGATCAAGATGGGGATGTTGAACTGTAAAGCCCATTTGATGGAGCGGAAGAGACCTTCCGGCAGGTTGACATTCATGCCGCCATAGGCTACGTCGCTCCCCTTCGGATAGTAGCGACGGCCAAAAAGTTCGGCAGCGTTGCGCAGGTCGAAAGCGACGGTATCCTGCGAGTAATAATTCAAGCCAAAGAAATCCTGTGCCCCTTTGGCTTCCGGGATTTTGACATTGCCAAGTGGGGTGCGCATCACGCCCGTGCTGACGCCGCTGGGGAAAGCCATGTTGATGGCACTGAAGTGAATATTGCGCTCCAGCACGTCCAGCGGGAACCAGGGCCAGCGCGGCGCCATCGGCCGGTGGTGATGGGCAAAGCCGACGCGCGCTTCAGGCTGGATCTCATGAATGGCGCGGTAGGCGGCGGCGTGACCGCGCAGCAGGTTAGCCTCCACCCGCATGGCAAGCCTGAGATTCGCCTGTCCGGGCGGGAACTTCTTGTCCATATAGCCTTCCATGGCATAGATGTTCGGCTCGTTGATGGTGCACCACAGCGAGCAGTACTCTTTCAGCGCCTCGACTGTTTTGCGGACAAATTTCTCAAAGAGCGGCACGACCGCTTTGGTCTCCCAACCACCTACTTCCGCCAGCCAAAGTGGATCGGTGAAGTGGTGCAGGGTAACCATAGCAGACATATTGCGATCGCGCAGGCCGCGCAACATGGCCCGGTAACGTTCCAGGGCCTGCTCGTCCCAGCGGTCGGGCGCCGGCTGGATGCGACTCCATTCGACCGACAGGCGATGGGCGTTCTGTCCAGCTTCGGCGGCGCGGTCGAAATCTTCCTTCCAGCGCCCGCCCCACCAGTCGCAGGCCAGGTCCGATTTGTGGGCAGTGTGGCCTCCCTGCTCCCACTTCCACCAGTTGTTGTTGGTATTGTTGCCTTCGACCTGATGTGCGGCAGTGGCCGTCCCCCACAAGAAACCTTTTGGAAAATGGAATGATGCGGTTGGCATGGTGTCCTCCAAAACGTGTGTAGGGGCGAGACTGAGACTCGCCCCTACTACAATTTTACCCGAATGTCATTTGGCGCGTGCCAGGTATGCCAGGTATAACACCACGGACCCGGCGACGGCTGCATTGAGTGACTCGACCTGTCCCTGCATCGTCAGGCGTAGCAGGAAGTCACAGGACTGGCGAACCAGCGGGCGGATACCTTCTCCTTCGTTGCCCACCACCACTGCCAGTGCTCCGTCCAGCCGGACCTCGGATGGCGTTTTTGACTCCGGGCTTTCGTCCAGGCCGACAACCCAGGCGTCGGCTTCTTTCAACTGGCTGATGGCCTGCGCCAGATTGGCCTGCGCCACCAGCATATGCTCCGAGGCTCCTGCTGAGGCCGAGACGACCGCCGGCGTGATCTCGGCTGCACGGTGGCTTGGGATAAGCACCCCATGCACACCGACGGCTTCTGCCGTGCGCAGTAGCGTGCCCAGGTTTTGTGGGTTCTGCAGGGTATCGAGAATAAGGACAAAGAGCGGCTCGCGGCGCGTTTGAGCGTTTTCGAGGATGTCGTCCAGCGTTACGTATGGATAGCAGCTGACCTCCAGTGCCACGCCCTGATGTGAATCCGAGAGTTTGTCCAACCGGGTACGCGGTACGCGCTCGATGGGAATCTTGCGCTTGGCGGCCAGGTCCAAAATCTCGGTCAGACGGCCTTTATCCTGCACGCCCTCGGCTACTTGCAAACGAAAAACGTCCCGCCGTTTGGCACGCAGGGTCTCGTAGACCGGATTACGACCGTAGATAAATTCTCGCATGGTTCATCTAATTATATTGCATACGCCAGCAGACTTTGAAACCAGGACATATTCTACCTTCAATTCCACCTGCACAGAGGCCGAAATGGACTCGCCGCCAATCCAGCAGTACTCTTCTTCCCAAGCGGTACCTCACTGTCTCTGAACGCACCCAGAGCGGACCGGTCCGAGAAGGCGACATCTGCGATGACTAGCCACCCGTCGGGCGCGCGTACTCCGGACAACCGCCGAGTGAACTGCCCCATTTCAGGCTGTCTGGAATTTGCCGTGAGGGTGCGACCAATGTGGGTCAAATTGTCAACTTATCTTACGCATTGCCGCCAGAGGCAGTGGCGGATCACGGCGGTTCCCGATGAATCACATTTCAACTATTGCCAAAAGAACCGGGAAGTAGTATATTAGCCGGAATTCCTGGTTGGCTGGACAAGCGTGGCATACAAGCTCATATGGCAGATGATACAAAAAAGGGGGAGGAAACCCATCTTTCGTCTCACGACAATCAGGCAAGAAGAACAGAATACTGCATGGCTATCACCCGTTCATAATAACGGGTTTTTTGCAAACGGATTTTTATATGGCTATTTTGTTCTGTAGGAGTTGCTGTTCAGCACACCAAATCAACAGAAATAAATGCCGCCGACCCTTTTCGCCAGCCAGATATTCATTAAATAACAAATTAATCATTTTAAAGAGGAGACAACTATGAATGCACCAAAACCTTTCAACCCCTTCGAGATGGCGCAGCGGCAATTGGACGAAGCCGCCGAATTGCTCCAACTCGATCCAGCCGTGCACGAACTGTTGCGCTGGCCGCTCCGTGAGCTGCACGTTACGCTCCCGGTAAAAATGGACGATGGCACCACCAAGATCTTCCATGGCTTCCGCATCCAATATAATGACGCGCGTGGTCCAAACAAGGGCGGCATCCGCTACCACAGCGGAGAGACCATTGACACCGTCCGTGCCCTGGCAGCCTGGATGACCTGGAAGACTGCCGTGGTAGACATCCCGCTGGGTGGGGGCAAGGGTGGCATCATCTGTGATCCCAAAGCGCTCTCCTCGGGCGAATTGGAACGATTAAGCCGTGCCTATATCCGCCAGGTGGGGCGCATCCTGGGTCTGGAGAAGGATGTGCCAGCTCCCGACGTGTACACCACCCCGCAGATCATGGCCTGGATGGTAGATGAATTTGCCTTCATGCAGGGCTACAATGAATTTGGTATGATCACAGGCAAGCCCTTAGCTTTGGGCGGCTCAGCCGGGCGCGGCGACGCCACGGCGCGCGGCGGCATGGTTTGCCTGCGCGAGGTAAGCAAAGCGCTCAAACTCGACCTTAGGGGCGCGACAACAGCCATTCAAGGCTACGGCAATGCCGGTTCGTTCGCCCACATGCTGGGCGAAGAGATGTTTGGTCTCAAGGTCATCGCCGTCTCGGACTCTAAGGGCGGCATCTATAATCCCGATGGGCTGGATTTTGCCCAGATTTCGGCGCACAAGGCCAAGACCGGTTCGGTGATCAACTTCCCTGGCAGCAAAAACATCAGTAACGAAGAACTGCTGGAGTTGGATGTGACCATTCTGATACCGGCGGCATTGGAAAACGTCATCAACGAAGCCAATGTCGAGCGCGTCAAGGCCAGGATCATCGCCGAACTGGCCAACGGGCCGACCACGCCCGAAGCGGACAAGGTCCTGTACGCCAAGGGCGCGTACGTCATCCCTGACTTCCTGTGCAATGCCGGCGGCGTGACCGTTTCGTACTTTGAAATGGTGCAAAACGCCTATGATTACTACTGGGAAGAATCCGTCGTCCACGAACGGCTGGATAAGAAAATGACCGCCGCTTTCTGGGTAGTACATGATATGGCACAGAAACAAAAGGTGCACAACCGTCTGGCCGCCTACCTGGTGGCAGTAAGTCGTGTGGCTGAAGCGGTACGCTTGCGCGGCTGGGCGTAGAGTATATAATTAGAGCATCAGCCGTTGCTGTCTCCCCGCACGACAATTGCGGGGAGACAGTATAAGAATAAACAAAATGCCTTTTACACTGCCCGAATCCTCCAAAATCCTGGACATTTATCTGCTGATCGCTCAGTATCCTATCCTGGCCTCACGCATCCGCCGCCAAATGCGCCAGGAACTCTTCCGCCGGGGGATTATCACGCCTGAGCGCTTCGAGCAGGAGGTGCGTGAGAAAGCAGTGCTTTCCCAGCAGCGTGAAGGGATACTCGATCCAGGATTACAGAACGAGGATGCCGGACAATGGGACCTGCGCTTCCACCGGGTGCAGAGAACCCTGACGGATTTCTACTTCGCCTATAACCTGCCGTTTGACCTGCTCCAAAAGATCGTCGAAGACCTGCTGGCGCAACGCCACAATGGCAGCCCGCCGGAACTGAGCCTGCGATTCAACCCGGAACTTGCGCCGTTGGAGATGGTACTCAGACAGGCTGAAAAGTACGAAGCCCTGCCCGATGACCAGCGTTCCACCATAGACCACCACCTGCAAGAACTGCGCGTCGTGCTGCTTAAGAGCATGATCAGCGACCAACTGGCTTTCATCCATATCGCCAAGCAGTGGTTCACAACCGCAGATTTCAAGTACGTCCTGGACCACCGCATCGGCACTGGCAAAATCGGTGGGAAAGCAGCCGGCATGTTACTGGCTTACAAGATCCTGCAGAACACCGCCCCGGAGATATTCCAGCAAATCGTCCTGCCGCGTTCCTATTTCGTGGGGGCAAACGTATTCTATGATTTTATGGCAATCAACAACGTGGAGTTCGTGGCTCAGAAATACAAGTCGGCAGAACAGATCCGCGCCGAATACCCGGAAATTCAGGATAAATACACGCGCGCCCGCTTTCCCGAGGAAATTGCCGACCACTTACGTGAAATTCTGCGCGAAGTAGGTAAAACGCCCCTGATCGTCCGCTCTTCCAGCCTGTTGGAAGATAATTTCGGCACGTCCTTCGCAGGGAAATATGCCAGCTTCTTCCTTCCAAACCAGGGCAGTCCCAAAGAGAACCTGCGCGAACTCACCCTGGCGATCCGCCGCACCTATGCCAGCGTTTTCAGCCCCGATGCGCTGACCTACCGCCGCCGGATGGGTTTACTGGACTACGACGAACGTATGGCCATCTTGCTGCAAGAGGTGCAGGGACAGCACCATCGCCAATACTACTTCCCTGCATTGGCCGGTGTGGCTTACAGTTACAGTCCCATCGTGTGGAACCCGCGCCTGCGGCGCGAGGAAGGGTTCATGCGGATTGTCATGGGGCTGGGAACCCGCGCAGTAGAACGGTCAGCTAACGACTATCCGCGTCTGGTCAATCTCAGCCACCCGCAACTGCGCCCCGAAGTGATCCGCAAAACCATCCGCTACTATTCGCAGCATTTTATAGATCTGCTCGACCTGGAACAGAACCAACTCACCACTTTGCCATCAGAAGCGGTCCTGGGTTCAGATTATCCTCCTCTGCGCTGGGTAGCTTCCGTGGATGATGGGGATACTGTGCGCCCGCCTCTGTCCATCGGACTGAACATTGATCCTGCCCAATTCGTATTGACTTTCGACAGCCTCCTGCAACGCAGCCAGTTCGTACCGTTGATGAAAACCATCCTGACCCGCCTTGCAGCACAATATCAACTACCCGTTGACGTGGAATTCGCCATTTCGCTCGCTCCCGGCGAAAGCGGTAAACCTGAACTGACCTTCCACCTTCTACAGTGCCGGCCGCAAAACCGGTGGAGCGCCGACGGCAGCGCAGTCCAAGTGATCCCGGAAGACCTGCCAGACCAAGACAAGATTTTCCTGTGTACCCGTATGGTACCCCAGGGCCGTGTGAGCAAGGTCGAGTATGTTGTCTACGTTGACCCGGAAGCCTATCATCAACTGGATACGCCCTACGATTACAGCGAAGTGGCACGTTGCATCGGACACTTGAACAAGACTCTGGAAGGGCGTACTTTCATCCTGATCGGCCCGGGGCGCTGGGGATCATCGGATGCCATGCAAGGAGTGCCCATTTCTTATGCCGATATCTTCAACTCGCGCGCCTTGGTGGAACTGGCTAGTAAGCAGGGTGGTTACTCCTCCGAGCCGTCTTATGGGACTCATTTCTTCCAGGACCTGGTCGAAACCCAAATCTATCCGCTAGCGATCTCCGCCGAGGAACCCGGAGATTACCTTAATTTGGATTTCATCCAGCAAGCCGCGGACCAGATGCAGCAATTCGCTCCTGAACCCTCCAAAGCCAGCCGTTGCATCAAAGTCATCCATATTCCCACCGAACGCCCCGGCTGCCACCTCGAAATTGCTATGGATGGTCAACAGGGACTTGGTTACCTGGCTCGTGCCGCGTCGTCGTAATGAAGCAAAGTAACACATAAACCAAGGGGCCATAACCGGTTAATCGCCTGCATTATCCCGATTGTACACCTCGCCGATGCAATCATATTTGAGATGCCCGTGTCCGCACAGACGGGCATGTCATTTTTCCGCGGCTGGTATAATTGCCGGTTGCGCGTTGGCGCGCATAATAAAACATTTGTGCTATAATTGCGTTATTCCCCAAAAACGAGGTTCGTATGTCCTCTAACGTTATCCGCGTGGTTGGAGCACGCGAACACAACCTAAAGAATATCACCGTCGAGATTCCGCGTGACAAGCTGGTGGTCATCACGGGGCTATCCGGTTCCGGGAAGTCCTCGCTGGCATTCGATACCATCTTCGCCGAAGGTCAGCGGCGCTACGTCGAGTCGCTCTCGGCCTATGCGCGCCAGTTCCTCGGCCAGATGCAGAAACCTGACGTGGACTACATCGAAGGTCTCTCTCCGGCTGTTTCGATTGACCAGAAAGGCACCTCCCACAACCCGCGCTCGACCGTCGGCACGGTGACCGAAATCTACGATTACCTGCGTCTGCTCTTTGCCCGCGTCGGCATCCCCCACTGTCCCGTCTGTGGACGGGAAGTGGTGAAGCAATCGGCCCAGGAGATCGTGGACGCCGTCCAGGCGCTCCCGGAGAGGACCCGCATCCTGGTGCTCGCTCCGGTGGTACGCGGCCGCAAAGGCACGTACCAGGCCGTCTTCGAGGAGATCCGCAAGGCCGGCTTCGTGCGTGCCCGCGTGGACGGGACGGTCTTCAACCTGGATGAGGAGATCAGCCTCGACCGCTACAAGATCCACACCATCGAAGCGGTGGTGGACCGTTTGGTGGTATCCGGCTCCGGGTCCGAGCAGGAGCGGATGGCAAACATCACCCGGCTGACGGATTCGGTCGAAACCGCCCTCAAGTTTGGGGATGGCTATCTCACCGTTCAAATCCTTACCCCCCCTACGCCCTCCCCATCACAAGCGATGGGAGGGGATGAAGGGGGGGGTGATTTGCATTTCTCCGAGCACCTGGCCTGCCCGGAGCACGGTATCAGCATCCCGGAGATCGAGCCGCGCACCTTCTCGTTTAACACTCCGCACGGCGCCTGCCCGGACTGTCAGGGGCTGGGTAACAAACTTGAAATTGACCCCGAGCGCGTGGTTGACCCGGAGAAATCTCTCCTCGATGGCGCGCTGATTGCCATGGAATGGAGCAACGTTCGCGAGGATGGGAATGCGGGGTATTACTGGCAGATGCTGGAAGCCATGGCGCAGCATTACCATATTGACATGAACAAGCCTTTCAAAGATTTGTCCGCCGAACACCGGGAACTTGTCCTGCATGGCACGAAAGGTGAAAAAGTCCGCCTCCATTATCACAACCGCGACGGACGCCAGGCGACGTTCGACACTGCCTTTGAGGGCGTGATCGGCAACCTGGAGCGCCGTTACCGTGAGACCAACTCGGAATACATCCGCGAGAAGATTTCGGAATACATGAGCGACCGGCCTTGCCCGACCTGCCAGGGCAAACGCCTCCGTCCCGAAGCGCTGGCCGTCACGGTGGATGGCACCAACATCTTGCAGGTCACCGAGTGGCCGGTACTCCGATCACTCGAATGGGCTAAAGAACTGACCGGACCGAAGACTCCGCTGACTTCCCGCCAGCAGGCCATCTCCGACCGTATCCTGAAAGAGATCGTCTCACGCCTGGGCTTCCTGGTGAATGTCGGTCTGGAATACCTGACGCTGCATCGCTCGGCCGGGTCGCTCTCGGGCGGTGAAGCCCAGCGCATCCGACTGGCCACGCAGGTCGGCTCGCGGCTGGTGGGCGTGCTGTACGTGCTGGACGAGCCGTCCATCGGACTGCACCCGCGCGACAACGACCGCCTGCTCACCACACTCAAAGGGCTGCGCGACATCGGCAACACGGTCCTGGTGGTGGAGCATGACGACGACACCATCCGCACCGCCGACTGGGTCATTGACCTGGGTCCAGGCGCGGGCGTACACGGCGGTCACATCATCGCCGAGGGCACACCCGAACAAATCATCGCCCATCCCAAGTCGCTGACCGGCGCGTACCTTTCGGGCCGTAAACACATCCCGGTGCCCAAGAAGCGGCGCGAAGGCAACGGAAAACACCTGACGGTCGTAGGGGCGCGCGCCAACAACCTGAAGAATATCACCGTGGACATCCCGCTCGGCAAGTTCGTCTGCATCACCGGTGTCTCAGGGTCGGGCAAATCCTCGCTGATGAGCGACGTGCTCTACAACGCCCTGGCGGCGAAACTGAACGGGGCGCACACCCAGCCCGGCGAGCATGACCGGATTGACGGTCTAGAGCACCTCGACAAAATCATCAACATTGACCAATCGCCCATCGGGCGCACGCCGCGCTCCAACCCCGGCACCTACACCAGCCTGTTCGAGGAGATCCGCAAGCTGTTCGCCGAATTGCCGGAGAGCAAGGTGCGCGGCTACAAGCCGGGGCGCTTCTCTTTCAACGTGCATGGTGGGCGTTGCGAGGCCTGCCAGGGCCAGGGCGAACTGCGCATCGAGATGCAGTTCCTGCCCGACATCTACGTCCTGTGCGACGTGTGTCACGGCCGCCGTTTCAACCGCGAGACGCTTCAGGTCCACTTCAAGGGTCATAGCATCGCGGATGTGCTCGACATGACGGTGGATCAAGCTCTGGGGAAATTCTCTGCCTTCCCGCACATGCTGAACAAGCTGAAACTCCTGCAGGAAGTCGGCCTAGGTTACATCAAGGTTGGACAACCGGGGACGACTCTCTCCGGTGGCGAGGCCCAGCGCGTCAAACTGGCCAAGGAGCTTTCACGGCGCGCCACCGGCCGGACCCTGTACGTGCTCGACGAGCCCTCGGTCGGGTTGCACGCTGCGGACGTGCACAAACTCATCGAAGTGTTGCAGCGCCTGGTGGACGCCGGCAACTCGGTGCTCATCATCGAGCACAACCTGGAAATCGTCAAAGTCTCCGACTGGATCATTGACCTGGGGCCCGAGGGGGGTGATCAGGGCGGGGAGCTCATCGCCGAGGGAACGCCGGAGGAGGTCGTGGCAGCTCCGGGGTCCTATACCGGCGCGTTCCTCAAGGGCCACCTCAAGAAGTGACCTGACGCATCCGTTATTCTATGCGCAGGTTATCTCACTCGCCGAATCCCGAAAATTCAGGTAGAATAACCATAATTATGCCGGAACCGCATTCTCTGGTTCGCCTGCCATAGAAACGGATGGGATAAACTTATGACTATTAAAAATACCATCGAGTCCTACCGCAAACGCCGCAATCAACTTATGCCACTGATCCTGGGTGGTGTGGCGATTCTGTTGGTGGTGGTTGGGGTCGTTATTGTGGTGACCTCCATGAACGGAGGCGGGATTGCGAAGCTTTTTGCCACCAAGACCCCCACACCGACCATTACGCCTACCCCGACCAATACTCTGCTGCCAACCGACACGCCGACCATTACACTCACGCCGACCATAACGCCGACAGCAACGCCTTCTGACGTGTGGACTTACACGGTACAGGAAGGCGATAACCTGACCACGATCATCAAGAATAACAACCTGGGCGACAATGCCTTGATTAACATCATCATCCTTAATAGCACACCCGGCAACCTATTCAATCCCGATAGTATTCAGATAGGTCAGAAAATCACCCTGCCACCGCCTAACTGGCCGTTGATTACTCCTACGCCTCTTCCCACCGGCCTGGGACCCGGCTCGCGCATTGACTACCTCGTCCTGCCGGGCGAAAGTCTGGGCAGCATCGCCAATAAATTCAACAGCACAATAGCCGCCATTGTGTCCGCCAATAAAGCAGCCCTGCCAGACAACGAGAAATCGCTCATCTATCCGGGACAATTGCTCATCGTACCCATTAATCTGGTCACACCGGTGCCGACGAAGGCGGCCACTAGCACTCCAACCCCAACCGTCACGGCCACACCGTAAAGGGGCCATAGCGCAGAAGTCCGGTCCCTTAGAAACCGGACTTCTCTATTTATAAGCGGTTCGAGTCTTTAGGAATCTCCGTGAAGTAGGGGAAGAGATGGGGGTATTGGGCGGGTAAAGCCTGCTCAATACCTCCAATTTCCTGCCTCACCACGCTCATTCCCAAAGAACCGGCGTTTCACGGTTTACAGATTCATAAATTAGGCAGTAAAATGAGATAATAAAGTACATTCCGAATTAGTCTAGGAGAAGCCGTGAGCAATTGGCCTGGCAAATATGTTATCGGTCTGACCGGCAATATCGCCACCGGGAAAAGCGTCGTCCGCAAGATGCTCGAGCACCTAGGGGCTTACAGCATAGACGCTGACGCTCTTTCTCACCGCGCGATTGCCAAGGGTGCGCCCAGTTATCAACAGGTGGTAGAGACCTTCGGAAAATGGATGGTAGCTAGCAATGGTGAGATAGATCGGGCCAGACTTGGGCGCTTGGTCTTCAATGACCCAGAAGCTCTCCAGCAACTGGAAGCGATTGTCCACCCCTTGGTCGAACACGCGGTTGACCTCTTGATCCAACGCGCCAGCCAGCGCGTTATCGTGATCGAGGCCATCAAATTACTCGAGGGTAAACTGGTCAGTGCTTGTGACACCATTTGGGCCACTTACGCTCAGGAATCCATCCAGAAAACCCGCCTGATGCAGAAGCGCGGCTTGAACGAACAGGACGCCCTCCAACGAATCCAAGCCCAGCCACCGCAGGATTCGAAAACAGCCGCGGCGAACGTAGTCATCCAAAATACCGGATCTTTCGATGAGACCTGGAAACAGGTCGTCGCGGCCTGGCAAACCATCTCACCGGTTACCGATACCAAGCCGTTGGTAATGCGCAAAGCCGCAGAGGGTGAACTCTCGGTCCAGCGTGGACGTCCACGCGATTCGGTCAGTATCGCGGCCCTGGTCACCCGTCTCAGCCAGGGAACCTCTCCGCAATCTCAGGATGACATCATGGCTGCCTTTGGTGAAAAGGCTTTCCTGTTGCTCATGGCCGGCAAAAAATTGGTCGGGTTGGCCGGTTGGCAAGTGGAAAACCTCGTCGCTCGCAGCGCCGACCTTTACCTTGACCCAGGCATTCCGGTCGAGCGAGCCCTCAAAATCCTGGTCACTGAGGTCGAACGCGCCTCACGAGATTTGCAATGTGAAGCCTCCCTGTTCTTCCTGCCACCGCAACTGGCTGGACAAGAGTCGATCTGGAAAAAATTAGGTTACACGCGCCGCACCCCACAGACTCTGGGGATCCAGGCCTGGCAGGATGCCGCCCTCGAATCGCAGCCGCCAAATACGATCCTGCTCTTCAAGCAACTCCGTCAGGATCGCGTCCTGCATCCGATTTAGGACAGGTGATCAGGCAATCGGGTGATCAGGAATCCTTGGTTACCTTTACAACGCTGTGACTGAACTACTGAACGACATCCTTTTTATCTTTCAACGTCTTGACTGGCTCGGGGTCATTGACATCTTGCTGGTTACGTTGATTTTCTTTGGCGTGCTCTATCTCGTCCGAGATACGCAGGCCATGGTTTTGCTGCGCGGCATCATCCTGATCTTGGCCCTGATTGCCTTGCTGACCGGCCTGGGCAGTCTGCCAGCCTTCTCCTGGCTTATCCGGACCGCATTGCCTGCCATGGTAGTTGTCATCCCGGTTGTTTTTGCTCCTGAAATTCGTCGCGCCCTCGAGAGGATCGGACGAGCCGGCACTTTCTTCCGCGGTTTTGGTAATAATGCAGGCGAAGGGATCCGGCAGACCATCCAGGCCGTAGTAGCAGCCGCAGCGCGCCTCTCCGCACGGCAGCATGGAGCACTCATCATCCTCGAACGCTTCGATCACCTGGACGAATATATCCGTACCGGCGAGCTAATCCAGGCCAACGTCACCGCCGAAATGCTGATGCAAATCTTCTATCCCAATACCCCGCTCCATGACGGTGCGGTCATCCTCTCTGGGAACAAGATCGTCGCCGCGGCCTGCGTCATGCCGCTTTCTTCCAGTGGGATTCTGGCGCGCTCCCCGGAACGGAAAATGGGTCTGCGTCACCGTGCGGCCATGGGCATCTCTGAAGTCACCGATGCCATCGCCGTGGTCGTCTCCGAGGAGACAGGCGCTATTTCCATCGCTCATGCCGGGCGGATCATCCGCCGGCTGGACGTGGAACGCCTGGAAAATGTCCTGGCCGCTTTCTATAACCCGGAGAAAGCCCAGAAAGAAAATTTCTTCCGGCGGCATTTTCCTTACCTTTTTCCCCATAAGGATGAGTGAACCATGCTCCGCCGATTAGCGCGCAACCTGCCCACGTTCTTACTGGCTTTCATCCTGGCCCTGGCCGTTTGGGTGACGGCCGTGATCGCGACGGACCCCGACGTGACCCAATCCTACCAAACTCCCATCTCAATTGAATTTGTTGGTCAGGATCCCAGCCTGATCATGACAGGGACAGTCACGCGGCAAGTCCAGGTGACGCTACGCGCCCCACGCTCGATTTGGAATCAGTTCACCTCCGGTGAAGCCTCGATCCGCGCCGTGGCTGACCTGACAGGGCTGGGGTCCGGGACGCATGCGGTAGAGGTCCAGGTTCAGATAGCGGCCCAGCCCGTGCGCATCATCTCCGTCACTCCCCAGACTCTCAACCTGTCATTTGAACCATTGGTGACGCAAACGCTGCCGATTGAATTGACCCTTACCGGTGAGCCGGCCATCGGCTACAAAATTGGTGCGATTGTTTTGGATCCAGCCGAGGCCGTCATCTCCGGCCCGGAATCGATCGTGACTCAGGCCAAACACGCTCAGGCCGTCTTGGACGTGACCAATGCCCGTCAAAGCATCGAGACGACTCGCCCAATTAGCGTTATTACGGAGAGTGGCGCGGCATTGAGCGGAATCACCATCCATCCTGATAGCGTCAAGGTTGACCTGCCATTGGCCCAACAGGGTGGCTACCGCGACCTGGCCGTCAAGGCGGTGACGGTCGGCGACCCCGCCAGCGGCTACTGGGTGAAAAACGTGACGGCTTCGCCCCCGATCGTGACCGTGTACTCGGGCAACCTTTCGCTGATCGAGGGCCTGCCCGGTTACGTGGAGACCATGCCGCTTGATCTATCCGGTGCATCCGATAATATCGAGACCAAACTGGCTCTGAACCTGCCCAGTGGAGTGACGTTGATCGGAGACCAGACGGTATCTGTCCAGGTCGAGATCGTGCCTATCGAGGGCAGTCGCCCGGTAGCTTTTCTTACGGTGGAGGTTATTGGCCTGGCAGCCGGCTTGAAATACCAGCTCTCACCCATCACGGTAGATGTCATTCTCTCAGGGCCGCTGTCAGTCTTGGAATCTCTCTCCTCCTCCGATGTTCATGTGAAATTGGACCTGACCGGCTTGACTAGCGGGACCTACCAACTGACTCCCACCGTAACCGTTGATAAGCAGGGTGTGACCGTCCAGTCCATCCTGCCCGGGACGGTGGAAGTAGTCATTGCCAAAGTGGCGACTCCCACGCCCACGCGCACACCATGATCTCTCCCATCGAGCAGGAGAGAAGGTCCAAATCCAAATGGCAAAACCTGTCGTCGCCCTAGTCGGACGCCCCAACGTAGGGAAAAGTACCCTCTTCAATCGCCTGGCTGGCGAGCGTCTCGCCATCGTGGACGAGACGCCCGGTACCACGCGTGACCGGATCGTGGCCGAAGCCGATTGGAATGGCCGCCCTTTCGATATGGTGGATACCGGCGGAATTGACCCCACGCATGGCGGCAGGACGCCGCTCTCGGTCGGCTCGGCGGACTTCATCCAGGAAATCCGTGAGCAAGCGCTGATCGCCGTCCAGGATGCCGAGGCGGTGTTGTTCATCACCGATGGGGCCGCCGGCGTCACGTCCCCCGACCGCGAAGTGGCCGAGATCCTGCGCCGCTATCAGAAGACAATGAACGGCCAGCCCCAGCCGCCGATTTTTGTCGTGGTCAACAAGTGCGAGAACGCCAAACAACGCGCCGGTGCGGTGGAATTCTACGAACTCGGCTTGGGGGACCCGTATCCCATCTCCGCCCTGCACGGCCTGGGGACCGGCGACCTGCTCGATGCAATGGTGGCCTCTTTTCCACCCCAGGCGCAGGTCGAGGAAGACGATTCGGTCAAGATCGCCATTGCCGGCAAACCCAATGCCGGGAAATCCTCCCTGCTCAACAAACTGGTCGGCCAGGAACGCGCCATCGTCAGTCCCATCCCCGGGACGACACGCGATGCCATAGATACGAAAATCGAAGTGGCCGGGATGCCGGTCACGCTGATAGACACGGCGGGCATCCGCAAGCGCGGCAAGATCGAACGCGGCGTCGAGAAATACAGCGTCCTGCGTTCCTTCAAAGCCATCGAGCGCGCCGACGTGGTGCTACTGCTGGTGGACGCGGCGCAAGGCATCACTGCCCAGGATACCCACATCGCCGGTTTCATCCTGGACGCCTGGAAGAGTTGCGTGGTATTGGTCAACAAGTGGGATACCATTCTCAAAGATACCTATACAATGGACGAATACACCCGCCGCGTCCGGCAGGAACTCAACTTCATGGATTACGTCCCGCTGCTGTTCATCTCGGCCAAGACCGGCCAGCGCGTGGATCAGGTGCTGCCGCTGGCTTTGCGCGTCCAGGAGGAGCGGCTGGCGCGCATCACCACCGCCATGCTGAACCGGGTGCTGCGGGAGGCCCAGGACGCCCACCCGGCCCCCTCCCACGCCGGACGCCAGTTGAAAATCTACTACGGCTCCCAGGTGCGGGTGGACCCGCCGACCTTCGTCCTGCACGTCAATGAGCCGAAGCTGTTCCACTTTTCGTACCTGCGCTACCTGGAGAACAAATTCCGGGAGACCTACGGTTTCATCGGGACGCCGATCAAGATCATCGCTCATGGGCATAAAGAAGAGTAGAAAGTTTCGAGATTTTTATAGCGTTCTGTTTAACCCTCTAACCGCTTTACAGAGTACTGTGTAAATATTTGAACCCAAATCGTCGTTTTCCCCCTGCTTTTTAGCCGCTTCAGTTCAAAAATTTATGCAAGGAGCAGTAGGACGTTATGCGGGCCGCCCATAGTCTAATGTATACCTCTTAGCATGCGGCTTAGTTCAACTCGGTTTGATGCGGCGGCGCAGACTGTCGCTGTTTCAACTTTCGCCCTTCCCGCCGTATCAATCCTTAATTCGTTTGGGCGGTGCTGCTCTGGAGGGTTTGCTTCTGGCATTGACCAAGAGAGGTGAGCAGCCGAGGCAGAAGGCCGTCACGTTTCCATTGGCGGTAGTAACGGTAACAGGTGCTGTAGGATGGGTAGCTGGCGGGCAGGTCATACCAAGGGCGGTCGTTGGTAAGCTTCCAGAGGATGGCTTCGACAACACTGCGATAGTCAGCCGACGGGCGGCCGCGGGAGGTGGGAGGCGGCTGGGGAGGTAGTAGAGGTTGAACGTCGCGCCATTGCTGCGGGGTGAGGCGCACGGGATTTTTTAATAAAAAAATATCATTTTCATTTTCAGAGG
>Ga0315284_10001654_pt1 | contig 31878 bp, 27 predicted proteins | sample YL17G09_16_MG_FD_203696 | JGI IMG/M metagenome (GOLD analysis project Ga0315284, IMG submission 203696) | Sediment microbial communities from Yellowstone Lake, YNP, Wyoming, USA - YL17G09_16 | ecosystem: Environmental > Aquatic > Freshwater > Lake > Sediment | place: USA: Wyoming | collected... | reverse complement strand
TGTTTAACGGACTTATTTTTTTATACAATGCCATCCCCTATCATGATTTTGGCCTAGCTATAATTTTACTGACGGTAATTATTCGCTTAATTCTATATCCTCTTAATCAAAAAGCGATAAAATCGCAAAAAGCGCTAAATGACCTGCAGCCCCAAATTAAAGATATTCAGGCAAAATATAAAAGCGATCGCGCCAAGCAGTCGACTGAGTTGATGGCGCTATATCGCCAAAAAGGTATCAATCCGGCTTCCGGTTGCCTACCCTTGTTAATCCAGCTGCCGGTTTTGTTTGCTCTTTATCGCGTTTTTTGGAACGGTCTGAAACCCGAAAGTTTAAACAGTCTTTATTCGTTCATCGGTCGGCCTGATCTTATTAATCCTTGGTTTTTGGGTCTGATTGATTTGTCAAAAAGTAATTGGCCGATGGCTCTTCTGGCCGGGGCGCTGACTTTCGTGCAGTCTAAAATGATGATGCCTTCTCAGTCCAAAAATAGTGCCGCCGGCGACTTTACCGCTATGTTTAGCAGGCAAATGGTTTATTTCATGCCAATCATGACGGCCGTTATCGCCTGGAGACTGCCGGCCGGCTTGGCGCTTTACTGGATTGTCATTACTTTGTTTGGCATAGTGCAACAATATTTGATTACCAGAAAAAAAAATGGAAAAGAACTTGTTAAAAATTAAAGAAATCGTTGAGCGACTTTTGGGCGTGATGGATTTTTTAGGCGAAGTCGCGATAGATAATCGAGATGAAAATTTTTTGAGGGTTAACATCCAAAGCGCTGAGGCAGCCTATTTGATCGGGCGAAGCGGTGAAAATTTAAAAGCGCTGCAGCATGTTGCTCGTGCCATCGTTAACAAGGGACTGGAGGCACCAGTTCATTTTACCATTGATATAAATGATTATCAAAATAGCCGCCTGGAGATGCTTAAAGAGATGGCGCGGAGTTTAGCCCAGGAAGTCATTGAGCAGAATGAGCCCCGCTGGCTGGCCCCGATGAATGCTTATGAGCGCAGAATAATCCATATGGCGTTATCCGACCTGCCAGAGATTAAGACCGAATCTGAAGGCGAGGGTAGCGACAGAAAAATAGTTATTAGACCGGCCGGCCTGCGATAAATTTTTTTGTCAGCCAAAACAATTTGCTTTTTTTGTGCCAATAACTTTTTGCCATTGCTATGCTTGCCAGAAAAATTGCGTTTAATACCATAATTTCGGCGGTGGCCAGGATCATCGCGACGGGTCTGGCCTTGGTCACGATTGGTCTGGCAACCAGATATCTTACCAAAACCGAATGGGGCGAGTATTCTTTGGTCTTGACTTTCGGCGGAGTATTTGCCGTTTTGGCGGAATGGGGGCTCTATCAGTTGATGATAAGAGAGATTTCTCGTCCGGGCGCTGACCAACAAAAAATTACTGGCAATCTTTTTACCATGAGGCTGGCTATCAGCCTTTTTATTTTTGCGCTAGCTCCGTTAATCAGCCTGCTTTTTCCTTATTCGGCGCAGGCGAGACTCGGGATTTTAATTGGCATGGCCGGCTATTGGTTGCTTTCGGGCACGCAGGTTTTAATGGGCGTTTTTCAAAAACATCTCAGAATGGATAAAATTAGCCTGGCCGATGTCGCCGGCCGGGCGTTTCAGCTGATGCTTGTTTTTTTGTTTATAAAAATGGGTCTGGGATTTTTTTGGATTGTGGGCGCTTTGGTTTTTGGCGCGATAGCAAATTTTCTTTTGGTCATTTGGTTCGCCCAAAAATACATGCGCCTTAAGTTGACTTTTGATTTTGATTTTTGGAAGAAAAGCTTGGGGCAAAGTTTCCCTTTGGCGATCTCAAATATCTTGGTCATGATTTATTTCTCTACCGATTCACTTTTTTTGTCGGCATTTAAACCGATCACGGACGTCGGTATCTATCGGCTGCCCTATAAAATTTTAGAAAGTTTAATTTTTTTCCCGTCAATGTTTGTGGGGCTTGTCATGCCGCTGCTCTCGCGAGCAGCTTTTAGCGATTGGTCGCGATTCAAAAATATTTTTGAGCGTAGTTTTGACGTTTTAATAATTTTTGCCCTGCCGCTGATTGGCGGCACTTTAGTTTTGTCGCCTGCCATCATTGATCTGCTGGGCGGCGGAAATTATCCTGAATCAGTGGCGGTGTTGGATATTTTAATCGTCGCGGTCGGTGTTATCTTTTTGGGGACGCTTTTTTCCTTTACGCTGATTTCCATTGAAAAACAAAAAATTTTGCTTTGGATTTCCGCTGTTGGAGCTGTTTTTAACGTTGCGGCCAATATTATTTTAATTCCGCGCTGGAGCTATTTTGCGGCGGCCGCCACCACGGTTTTAACCGAATCGTTGGTGGCAATTTTGATGATCGTGGCGATTCATCGCTATTTACATTTTTGGCCCAAACTCGGAGCTTTTTTAAAAAGCCTGCTGGCCGCCTTGTTAATGGTTATGATTATTTGGTATCTGAGGCCTTTGAATTTATTTATCCTTTTAGCTTTGGCGTTGGTAGTCTATTTTGGACTGCTTTATTTAATCAAGGGATTTTCAACGAAAGATATTTTGGCGTTAATAAAAAAAGATGCTTCAGGCTAAAGGATTCAAAATAGCCCTGATGGTATTGGGCGCCCTGGCGCTTGCTTTGGCTGCCAATTTTTCTGCCTCAATTACTTTTTTGGCAGTAATTTCACTGGTTTTACTGGCCTTTTTTTATTTTTACTCTGAGACGGCTTTTTATTTTTTGGTCGCCTATCTCCCTTTTCAATTGGCGCTAAATCTAGCATCTGATATCGATTTAATCTCTGGCCGACTGCTGATTTTGTTGCTGTTTTTTGTAATAATTTTAAAATCTTTAAAGGGGGAAAAAATAATCTGGAGCAAAAATCGAATCGCAGCGGCCTTAATTTTGTTTTTTTTAATTACCCTGATATCAATTTTAGTCGCCTCAAACCATATTTGGGGGTTGCGTAAAGTTTTGGTCTTTTTGTCGATTTTGCCTTTGTTTTTTTTAACCCAAAATTTCATAACCAGCGGAAAGAAATTAAAAAGACTACTTTGGATTATTGTCGGCACCACAACAGTCAGCGTTTTAATTGCTTTTATTCAGTTTATCTCTCAGTTTATTTTTGGCTATGAAGCGGTTTTTAATTTTTGGAGCAAAAATATTGCCTCATTTTTTTTCGGACAATCTTTCGGGCAGACCGTCCTGCAAAATCCAAGTTGGTTTGTTAATGTCGGCGGGCGCACCCTCATGCGTGCCATCGGTCTATTTCCCGATCCGCACATGCTCGCATTTTTTATCGGACTTATGTCACCACTCGTTTTGGTTTTATTTTTTGGAGAAAAGAGACATCGACGGCTTTTGTTGCTGGTTTATTGTTTTATGCTTATTGTTTTATTCTTAACTTTTTCTCGCGGCGGCTATTTAGGTTCGCTGGCAAGTCTTTTGGCGATGGGTTTGGTTAGCTGGAAAAAGTTCAGTCAAAAAACGAGAATATTTATCAGTAGTCTTTTCTTTGTTCTGGCGACAGTAATTATTCTGACGCCCGTCTGGGTCAGATTTTCTTCTAGCTTTAATTTAACCGAAGGGTCTAATTTGGGTCGTTTAAAAATTTGGACTGAGGCACTGACGCAGTTTGAAAAAGCTCCGCTTTTGGGTGTGGGCTTAGGCAACTATCCTTTGGCGCTTGATTTTAACGCGATTTATCGCAGCGCCGTGACCAGCCACAATTTATACTTGGACATTTTGGTTGAGACGGGAATTTTTGGTTTGCTCGCCTGGCTTTGGTTTTTGGGCGGGATGCTGAAAAAATTACTAACTGAAATTAGGGGCGACCTCACGCGATTATCGATTATAGCGACGGGGCTTTTAGGGGCGATTGTTTATTTTTGTATTCATTCGTTTTTTGAGACACCGATCTTCAACCCCACCATTTTGGCCTATTTGATGATAGTCAGCGCCCTGGCAGCCAGCCTCAACAATATTTCAGACAAGAAATTTTAATGTTTTTAATTTTGCAAAATCCGATATACCTAATATTGGTCGGCGCCAGCTTAGCCGCTTTTGCTATGCTGGCTTGGCGGCGATTCGATTTTAGTTTGGCACTGGTTTTATTTTCAGCCCCTCTTTACCTTCTTAAAATAATTATTGTAGGGCTGCCGCTAACGGTTTTGGAGCTTTTGATTTTGGTTATATTTATTGTTTGGCTAATCAAAAAAGCTAAAAGTGGAGCCCCGCCGACGGGAGTCGGCGGCACCTCTTATTTCGGTGGCGGAGCGGAACCCCGCACCGAAGGCCTACGCGCTAACCATTCATCCACCGGCAGGAGCCGGTGGCCTTCTGGTGCGTTGGGTAATTTTTTGTTGGGTTCTTTTAAAAAAATAAATTTTTGGGAGTTTTGGTTGCCAATTCTATTAATTTTAGCCGGAATTTTAATTGCGACGATATTTTCCTCCGATGTAAAAACCAGTGCCGGAATTTTAAAGTCTTGGTTTATTGAGCCGATAATCTTTGGAATAGTTTTGATAGATGCGGTCGGAACTAAAAAGCAGGTTGGTAAGTTAATGCACGCCATACTTTTTTCCGGAACGCTCGCAGCCACAATTAGTTTGGGCTATCTGCCGACCAGTCAGCTGACCTTTGATGGAAGATTGCGCGCTTTTTTTCTTTCGCCAAATCAGCTGGCCATGTATTTGGCGCCTTCAATTTTAATTTGCCTTGGCTTTTTGCTGCAAAACAAAAATAAGCGCTGGCGCCACGCGGCTGCCTGGTGCGCGCTGCCTTTGGCAATCAGTTTTTATTTTACATTTTCTTACGCCGCCTGGTTTGGCGTTTTGGTTGCGCTGGCAATAATGTTTTTCGTTTTTGCTAAATGGCAGGGAGATAAAACAAAAAAAGCTCTCTTGGCTTGCCTTTTACTTTTGGCTATCCTAATCGCTCTTTTTGGCTATTTGCAATGGAGAAGCCCCAAACTAAGCGATCTTTTGTATTCCAGCCGTTCCTCGTTTCAATCGCGCCTGATGATTTGGCGCTCGGCATTAGAAATATTAAAAGCGCATTGGTTTTTGGGGGTCGGGCCTGGCTTGTTTCAAAAATATTATCTGGAATTTCAAAAATACTTTCCGCCCTATCTTGAATGGGCCGTGCCCCAACCCCACAATCTCTTTTTAGCTTTTTGGTTGCAGACCGGACTCATTGGACTGGCCGGTTTTGTGCTGCTTTTAATAAATTTATTCCGAAAGACGCTTAAATCTTTATTTAAAACAAAACAGCCGCTACTTTTAATTTTGGCGGCTGTCGTAATTTATATTTTGGTCCATGGGTTAGCCGATACGACTTACTGGAAAAACGATCTGGCTTTGATATTTTGGGCGGTTATATCCTTAAGCTATAGAGCAGCCCATTTACGTGATTGATGAAAAACAAGTAGTCCTCTTTTGGGGATAGAAACAAATCTTGGGCATCATAGCCTGCTTGGTCGCTGCTTCCAGCGACCAGTGTTTTTTCGCCGGTTTCCAGATTTATCTTATAAAAATCATCAGCCAAAATTATCAGGCCCTTGTAGTAATCATCCGGCCAGACTGCGGGAGCTATTTGTTGGGGTATGGCGCAAAAAACAGTTCGGTCGTCTTTTGACCAGACGCACTTGTCAACAATCCCTGATATTTTCAGATCCTTAATGTTCTTTCCTTTGTCGTCGGCTAACATAATGCTGGGGCCCCGGCCAAGGCTTGTCGTTTTGGAATAAAGAATTTTGTCGGCCTTGGGAGACCACTTGACATTTAAGCCGTACAAATCGCTTAAAACTTTATTAAAATCACCGGTAGCCGAATCTATGGCGTAAAGCAATCCTTGAGCCAGACCGCTGACCTGTGAACGGATAGAAATTTTTTCTTTGGTCGGCCACTCAACGATTAAATCGGCCAGGCGGGTTTTAAAAATATCTTTCCAATTGGAGCCGTCCGGATCGGCAATGCTGATGACGCTTTGCTCCGAAGAAGCAGAGGTAAACTGATAGGCGATTTTTTTGCTGTCTGGCGACCAGGCGATGTAGCCGATATTATTGTTAAGAAGCGAGGACTGGCTATTCGTATAATTATAAAAATATTTTTTTATCTGATTATTATCAGAAAAAATACCAATAACTTTTTCTTTGTCCGGCGACCAGAGTGCTTTGATCATGCCGCTGAGCGTGACGGATGAGATTTTATTTAAATTTGTGCCGTCAAACGCCGATTCAAAGAGCTGCCCCGTCGCTTGGCTGAAGTATTTTACGGTTTTGCCATCAACCCCGATGGCGGCACCAAAAGCCCTCTCCTGGCTTATCGGACGAATTCTTAAGCTGATATTTTGGCTATTTTGATTTCCTGCTGCAGACGAAGGATTTTGACTGGCGTTTGGCGACAGAGAGCCGGTCGTTTCCGGATTTTCGGAGCTCGGCTTGGCTTTGAAAAATATGTTGTAAACAAATAAAGTTAAACCGATCAGGCCAAGCAAGATCGCAGCGATGATGAAGATTTTTTTTGTGGTCATAATTAAAAACTTTTTAGGGTATTGATAATGTTGCACAACGGCAAGTTGGCTGGTTTACAATTTGGCCCGTATTCCAGACTTCTAGCGTTGGGATACAAGATCGAACACCTGTTTGCTGATTGGCAGGAGCACATTGCGCTTCTGTGCACTGGCCTACAGTATTGCATTGCGTTGAAGTAGGCGCATATTGTTGTACCAGTGCCTGTTGATATTGCTGTTGCGTTAAGCATTGGCCATTATAGTAAATCGGGTTTGATGATGGACATTGCGTCGCACCCTGATACGGTTTTCCTAGCTGATTAATAGAGGTATTGTATTTTGACAGATCTAACGGTGATAACTTAACCAACGTCGGATCAAGGAGAAAAAGCAGTAAATAAGAGCAAAGCAGCAAGACCAGTCCGGTTACCGCTCCCCAGATTATTTGTTTAGCCCGATCCACCTTGCCCACCGTGCTGCCGGTCATATACATAATGCCGCCCACCACAATCGCCGCAACCGCCAAAAAACCGACCAAGCCCAGCCCGAAGAGAAAAAAGTAGCGGATGTATTCACCCGGGTCAGTAACAGTCTGGGGAAGACCGGGCAAGGGAAACTCCAGCTTATAAGCTGCAGCCAGAGCGGGCAGCGAAAAAACCAGCCAGGAAAAACCAAGACAAATTGGATATACGATAATGAATATTTTTTTATTCTTAATCAGACTTTTCATTATTATTTAAAAATTTAGAGATTACAATGGTAGTGGCCGCCGGTGCTTAAGGCTGAACCAGCCACGATATATTCGTTAAGGCAGCTGGTAACATTACTTGAGCCGTTCATCACCCCAGATGCAATTTGCATGTATGTTTGTTGCTGGGCAGCCGAGCAGAGTTTAATGCTTCCGCCGCAGGCAGGGGTGGTGATCACGAAATCGCCGCAAGTACCGCCCTTAGTAGTGTTGGAGGCAACATGGCAGGTTGATGTATGTTGGCCGCCAGTTGTTGAAGTCATTTGCGTGCTACAGGTTAGCCCTTGAGCAGCACAGGCCTGTTGGATTTGCTGCTGAAGCGCTAAATAATTTGCCGCCGCGCCGGTGGAAAGAGCATAACTACCATCAACATTTTGGCTACCGCAGTTGGCTAGCGAGCAGGAAGCGGTGCCGCTGCCAGAAAGAGTTGCGTTCTGAATCAAACTTTGTACCTGGGCAGCAGTTTTGCCTTGAGTCAGACTAAGGGGCAAATCATATTGTTCGGCCAGCTTGGGTATAGTAGTATTAAAGCTTGACAAATCTAGCGGTGACAAATTGACCAGCGACGGATCAATTATATAGAGTAACGCGTATGAGCAAAGCAGCAGCACGAGTCCGGTAATCGCTCCCCAGATCATTTGTTTAGCCCGATCTACCTTGCCCACCGTGCTGACGGTCATATACAGGATACCACCTACCACTATCGCCGCAACCGCCAAAAAACCGACCAGCCCCAGCCCGAAGATAAAGAAATAACGGATATATTCACCCGGGTCAGTAACTTGGGTTAAGCCGGGCAAGGGAAACTCTAATTTATAGGTAAGGGCGTTTGCTTTAACCGTTGTCAGTAAGCAGATTATAGAAAGAACCAAAAATATTTTTATTTTTAATTGGCGAACCATTGCAAGGTGTTTAATTTTTTCATTTTATATCAACAGTTATGTTTGCGACATCCTGCTGAAACTGGTCCTGTCGATTTATCGCACTGACCGATAGATTTTTTTCCAGAGTCTCCGATAGTTTTCCTTGAGGAATGCTCAGGGTAAACATATTTAAATCTTTTTGTTCCGTGGTGGAAAGAGCCTGGTTTGCAAAAGTCCATTCCCAGATTATTTCCGCAAAATCTTTTATGTGAAAAAACAGCGGGATAGCCGAAAAATCAATTTTCTGACCCGTCCCAACTAAAATCGTATTTTGCAGAGCATAAGAATTGCCAGGTTGGGTAAGCAAAAGCTGAGGCTTAACAATGTCGATAGATTGCGATTTAAGGGCCAGTAAATTTTCATTGTTGTCTAAAATCTGGACTGAAACATGATGGGTGCCGCCGGTCCCTTTGGTGGCCTGGAAGCGAAAAACCGATTTTCCCTGACCCGAGGCATAACCGGCTATACCATCATCAAGCAGCCAGCGATAATAAAGTTTTTGGGGGTCTAGCGCCAATTTTTTGGTCGGCTCAACGACCACTCTGATTTTGCTGCCTGTGGTGGGCAGAGCCTTGCCTGCGTAATCAGGGGGAACAAATGAATCGCTGGACCAGTTTATAATGAAATCATCAGAAGCTGTCGGTGCTGCTGAAAGGTTTATTTGTGCCTGAACCATTACCGGGCCAATTATAAGGGTTTGGGCAAAAAAGCCGCAGATAAAAAAGATTGTTAGTTTGTAAAATATTTTTTTGGACATATTTATAAATTATGCAGTTTGGGTTGAGGGTTTTGGCAGCTTAATCGCTGGCGATTTTGAAGTCGCCCGTTTTTTAATGAAGGCAAAAATGACTATTGAAACACTGCTTGGCAGAATGCCGAGCGTTATAACATCGGCGATTTTTGACAAGAAAAAACTCATCAGCGGATCGGTTTTTGGGGCATACATTTTTTGCCAAAAACCCATGATCATACCAAAGAGCGGCATCAGCAACGGGATAAAAAATTCAATGATATCAAACAATATGGCCGCAAAAAACATCAGCAAGGGAAAACTAACCGAGCCGCCCGGCTCAATAGGCGTGCCAATCTCTCCGTAGGATTCTTCCTCTTCTTCAATTGTTTCGATCACTTCTTCGGGCATAACTTTAAATCGTTTAGCGTTATTTGGTTACGAAGCCCGTTTCGTCGGGCGGATACGTTTGGCGTCAAGTTATGCTGCGGGTTTGGCAGCAACAGCTGATTGGTTTTCTTCCTGTGCCAATTCTTCTTTGGCTCGTTCAATTTCCAAAATTTGGCGGGGGTCAGAAGTGATTATTTGGTCCTCTGTGTAAGAAGCAATGATTTTAACGGCAGCGTGTTGCAGTCCCGCAAAAAAGATTCCCTCGCCCACATTGCACTCAAGCAACAGATATTTTTCCTGATCAGTTAAGTTAAAGGTTTTTTGAATTATATCAATCGTGGCCGGTGATTGGCGAAGCAGTATCTGCATAGAAGAGTTCGTCACGATCGGTTTGCCGTAGGGGGAAGCCATAAAGTCGCCTACATCCTGGGTGATAGTCGTCATGCCAAGATAATATTTTCGGCAACGCTTGGCGATGCCAAAAAGAAAGGAGGCAGCGTCCTCATGTCGCATCATCACCCAGGCTTCGTCAACAACCAGCATTCTTTTTTTGAGTTCGGAGCGAATAATGTTCCAGATATAATGGAGCACAATATACATCGCAATCGGTCGCAGTCCCTCTTCCATGTCGCGAATAGAGAAGGTCACTAATTTGTTATTAAGTTCAATATTGGTATGTTGGTTGAAGAGGCCCGCGTAGGACCCGGTGCAAAATTTTTCCAGCCGCGTGGCCACCGAAGCGCCGCCCTCCATATTTTTTAAGATAGTTTGAAGGTCGCCCAAAAGCGGCGGCGTGATTTTAGAAAAATCAGATTCTGGCGTGATGTCGCGCGAAGCATAGGTTTCGGTAATGGCTCGGTCCAGCAGCGCGTCTTCCTCAGGGCTCAACCCGCCCAACATAATGCGCAGCAGCCCCACTAAATTGATTATGGTTGAGCGCAAAACATCGCCGGCTTTTTCTCCTTTGGGCGGAACCGGCAGGTCAAAGGGGTTAAGATGTTGGGGCGAGGTCAGAGAAATTTTAATGAAGGAACCCCCGACCGTTTCGGTTAGGTATTGATATTCGTTTTCCGGGTCAATGATAATGACGTCAGCCCCCATCATCAAAGAGCGCAGGACCTCAAGCTTGACCGCATAGCTTTTGCCAGCACCCGATTTGGCAAAAATGCAGGAATTGGCGTTTTCCAAACTGAAGCGGTCAAAGATAATCAAGGAATTGTTATGTCGGTTGATGCCATAAAGAATTCCTTTATTGTCGGAAAGGTTGACCGAGACAAAGGGGAATGAGCTGGAAAGTGGTCCGGTGTTCATTGGCGTGTGGATTTGCAGGTCGTCTTTGGCGAGAGGTAAAGTCGACAAAAACCCCTGTTCTTGTTGGAAACTGGCGGGTTTGATATAGACCAATTTTCCTTCAAGGAGCGAGCGAATTTCATTTTCAATATCATCGAGGGCTTTTATATCGTCGGCAAAGATCGTCAGGTACAGGCCAAATTTAAAAAATTTCTCTGTTCCCTGCTGCAGGCTGTCGCGCAATGCCTCAATGTCTTGCATGGCGGTATCTAACATCGGATCCCTAACCTGTCCTTTTTCTTGACGTTCGGATATTTGGGCTTGAACCTGGGCAACGCGTTTTTGCAGCTGGTGCATGATCCAGGTCGTCTCCACCGGATGGATAAAAATTGAAACATTAATTTCGCGGTCAAGTGCCAAGATCGGTGAAAACCAGTTGGTGACCAAATATCGAGGATAGGTAAAAACAAAAAGGGTTCGCGCCATTTTTCCGCCAATCTGTAAATAGTTATTGTTGATTTTCATTCCCGGCGGCGCAATTAGATCTTTAACCGAAGGTCCGCTCTCTTGCGGACCAAAGCCAAATCCGACCCCACCAACGGCGTCCGCTTGATTGGCCTGGGAGGCAGCTGTTTTCTTTCTTAAAAGATTGGCTAAATTAAATGGCATACGAGGTAATTAGAAGTTCGATTAATTATTTATTTTAGATTAAACTAATAATTTTTAATAAATTATCGAGTTTGTAGAAAAATATTTTTTGCCAGGCGCTTATCTCAACTATCGAAATATCAGTACCTGGCATAATTTTACTTTTTTGTTGCTTCGGTTTTTTCGGTTTTTGGCTCGGTCGGCAAGGTTGGTTTTTCTTCCACCCCCATATTGTAAAGGCTGTATAAAAGTTCGATGGCCTCCTGAGTATTGAGCGGCACGGCTTTAAGCCCCATACTGGTTAGACCAGAAATCACATATTCAACACGCTGCCACAGCTGGGCTTTCAAGTCTTCCTGGGATTTGGTTTGGACTTGTTTTGAGGATTTTTTAAAGATATTAAGCTTATCCATTATCCCGGAGCTTTCTTTTTTTTCAAAAGCTGACAGCGGGACTACCACAAAAAAAGATTGGCTCATGATGTTTGAAACCTCCACCAAATTTTTGATAAAATCAATGTATTCGGAAATTTGAATTTTTAGTAATTCGTTTGGTTGCTCTTTCCTTTTTTGTTCCAATGCCGCTAAATAGTCGGAGATGTCCAATTGACGCGAAATCGCCAAAACTTGAAGAGGAAAATCCAGCGAATTTAGGAAGCCTTGATATTTAACGATCAGCGCATCTTGCTCCTCGCTTGATTTAAGAGCGAAATTAGTTGAGGAGGTCATTAAAATTGCCCTCAACTCCCCACTTTTGAGAATAATCACTCCTTCTTGGATATCTTCAAGTATAATTCTTTGTTGAACCGGAATGTTGGACATAGCTTCAAATTAAAAATGAAAGACTAAATATTAAATATAAATATAAAAAATTAAAAACATTTTCTTTCTCCTTTCATAGTTAAAATACTTGATGCAAAAATCTTAGCAATTTCTTCAGTTTCTTTTAAGAGATTTTTACACTCTATTTTTAAATCTTGCGAAAGCATAACCCCGTCTCTTAATAGCGCTAGCCAAAAACAAGATTCGTTTGAAGATTTTAGCGAAATACTGAAGAAGTTCTGGTAGTCTCTTTTGGAGCTTGCGCCTCTTGCTTCAAAATAATTTGCGCCTATGCTTGTGCCGCTTGCAATCAATTGTCTTTTGACTTCTGCGATTACTGGATCGTTGGGTAATTTGGATAAAAATTTTAAAAGCTGCAGGATATAATTATAAAGTCTAATTTTGAATTCTTTTTCCGACTCCTTCTTGTTTTCCTCTTTTTGCATTTTTATTTTTTATCTTTAATTTTTGGTTTTTAATTTATTTCTCTTTCCTTTTCCAAGTATAAACCTTTGGATTTATCAGAAATTTGACCCAAGAGAAAAAAAATGAGGTAAAAGAGCGACCATTTATTTTAACAAAGACCATGGCTGCCAGAAACACAGCTAGAGGTATGCCGACGATTATTGCCGCCCAAAGATTTAATAGATACCAAAGTGCTATTAGCAGCAACCCGCCGGCCAAAACCAATAAAAAATTTTTCATAGACAGAGGGCCTAGAACTTTATCTTCCACATCGGTGAATTGAGGAACGTTAAATTGCATAAAAACACGGATTTTAACGGATAAATATGACGGATGACAACCGATTACACGGATGATTTTTCTTTTGGCGTGCTAAGCAGATTTTTTCTGTCATTGGTATAAATAATCCTTTTGTAGTATAGCTTTTCAGTGCCAAAGTTTACGAGGTAAGCGATCTCAATATGGGGAAATTTTGACGTATTCTACCAACTGTTTTTCCTCGCGGCCGGAGACGAAAGGCAGGGCTTTGAGCTCTAATATTATAACATTTACTATCAAGAAATCCGGCTCATAGCAACCAATTTTTTTGCCGCTTTCTTTGAAGTAGACAGAAATTTTGGGTTTGGAAAGATATTTGATCTTGTTTCGTTCAAAATATTCCTCTACTAATTTATGATAAATCCGCTCATTATGATGCGGTCCGTATTCATTATGCATTTCCATGCAGATCCCTATAATTTTATAGCTTAACTCTCGATACAGAAATTTATCCGTGTCATCCGTGTTCAATCTGTCATTCATCTGTGTCATATCTGTTCTCTATATTTTTTAAATCAACTATATTTCCTTCCAATCTCGGCGCTGGCTTGGCTAGAGGTTTGAGCGGTCCTTCCAGATCTTCCTCTGAGACCGATTCGCGGTAGGTATCGGGGTCCGTTCTTAGCAATGGCGGAGGGGGTGCGACTGGAGTGGGTGGCGGGGTCGGAGGCGGCATGGTCGGTCTGGCTGCTGGCGGAGGTTGTGGAGGCGGTGTAGCCGGAGGCAGAGGCATTGATGGCGGCTGGACCGGTGAAGGGGCTGGAGCAGGAGGCGACGTTACGGCTTTGGGAAGTGACGGCGCTTCTTTTTTTGCCAGCTCTTCAATTAAAATCAGTTTGTTTTCTCCAGAAACAGGTACTTCGGAGTCTTCATCATAGGCTCTTAGGATTTTTGCCAGTTTGGCGCGCTCCTCATTGGGTAAATTTATGGCGTTTAAGCTTTTATATAAATAATCGCTTCGCTCCAGCTCATCATGATATCCTGTTCCCTTATGCTTGATATAATCTGACAGCCAGTTTTTAATGGTCGGCCGCACCGGCTGTTCAAAATCGGCAATTTTTATCGGATTGGCTGTTAATAGTTGATTCAAAATTTCTTTGTTTTCCTGGACGGCTAAACGGAAAGGTTTTTTGATAATGGGTTGAGCGTGACTGTCAGAAACGGCAATAATTGCTATCTTGTTCATTAGCTCAGAAGCATCAGGCGGATGGGGTGGTAGGATTCCACCAAGTGAGACAACGAGATTCTCGGTACCGCCCAGATATTTTCTAACTGGCAAGAATTGTTTTTCTGCAACTGCTAGCGCAATTTGTCGCGCAAGGTCCGGATTAATTTTTAGATTTTCTTGTAAGGCAGTCGGTAAATAATCCAGTTTCATTTCCTTTAAGATCATTTGACCAGTTATTCTGGCAAGTGAGCCGCTTTGATCATTGCTGAGCTTGAACCTTTCGGAAATTTCGGCGTTATATTTTGTTGCTTGTTCAGAGAACAACCACGCCAGAACATCATCTGGTAGCTTGGAAAATTTGTCGGTTTGTGTGTTTTTTTCTTCTGGCATTTATTTAAATACTGGCCCAGCCTGGGTTAGTGGTAACCTCACTAACGACTTTAGGATCGGGGCTTCTTAATGCTCCTTGTTTTAGATGGTATTTTTGTGTACCATTTAGTTCTCCTCTGATATTAAGCTGTCCGACAGTTATACCTTCGCCGATCGCTTCTATTTCGGCGTTGTCTTTAATATTGCCAATTTGTGTCGGAGTTAGTTTTTGCGCGTATTCGCGTATGCTGGCTACATGCGTAGACCCGGCAAGCGCTCCCGTTTTAATTTCGAAAGCACTTCTTACTTTCCCGGTAGCAGCGGCAAACCTTTCTCTCCTTTTCAGGTTTTGGGCGCCGCCAGGAGTGGCTCGATTGAAATCATCAGTAAAGGAATTAGTCGTTCGAGCATCTGCCGCTTTTTTAGTGTCGTCTGACCAACTTCTATAAACAGAATTATAGTCATCCTGTGAAATTTTTCCTTGATCGACTTGTTGCTGTACTATTTCATTTATCTCGTCTCCGTGAATACTGTCGAATACCTCTTTGCTCCATTGTTTGGCAGCGCCAGTGGTGGCAGCGCGAAGGGCAGCGGCATCTCGTCTGGCCTTGTCTTTAACAAGATTAGGACTTAATTCTTCAAGTTGCAGCAGTTCTTTTTCTGCGCCAAAATCACGGAAAGCCTGCATGGCGTTAGCTTTAACTTTATCGAATGATTTATTAAGCGTGTTTCTAGCTTGCTTAACGCGAGCAGCCATCATAGCGTCAAGTGAACTACCTTTTTCTATTTTATTGTCTAATTCTTTGTCCGAAAGAGTTGATAGATGTTTTGCGCGTAATTGATTTTCTCTTCGAGTGAGTTGTTTTTCTTTCATTTCTACCGACTTGCCTTTCATCATCTCTCCGGTTTTCTTGAGGCCGATCGCACCGGCTGCTGAACCGGCGGCTGACATAGCCCTGGGCGCCCACTTATCATAACCGGTACCTTTTCTGGCGGTATATTTAGCGGTTGCCTTTCCTGCTTTTTTGCCTGCGTTAATCACTGTTGAGGCGCCAACGACGCCAAATTCCTTGGCGACAAACAGGCCGCCGCATAAAATAATAATAACAACAATATATTGTAGAATGAAGGGCATGGTTTGACCAAAAAAACCGCTGAGTATACCCGAATCGTTTGGAACGACGCTGGCATTCGCAAAGGCTTTTTGGAAACTGCCAGAACCAACTGCCATGGCGGCTAAAAAAAGAAAGAAGGCATAAATGGGCGCAAAAAAAGTATATTGAAAAAAGGATTTCCACCACCTGCCCCAAAGGCTGCCAACCATGCCGCCGGGCACAATCATAGAAACCCAGGCCAGGGGGGCAAAAATAAGCAGCAGCCACAGAGCCGCGATTCGGACGATTAAAAAAATTGACGCTGCCAGCATGACAAAAGTGGCAATGGCAATAACAATTATGCCAAATAGCATGCCAATGCCTAGGTTTATGAGAGCGGTGGCATCTCCTACTGCCATTGTTTTGTTAAAATTGGTCGGGTCAGCAAAAACGCTGGCGATATTTAGACCATTGGCAAAATTAGCAGAAATGCCTGCTGTGCCACCAGCGGCGGTGATAAAATAGTTTGTAAGAACCTGGGCAAAGTCAATAATAATACCGGCAAATAGCAAACTGAAGTTGATTAAAAGCGCGGAAATGATCAGACGAACAAGCAGTTTTCTGGCACCAAAGCTTTCTAATCCCAGTACTGTTGAAACAGCCATAATTAACAAAATTAGGGCAAAAAACATATTGGCTAATCCTCGTGTTATCGCCCAGCCATTCTGGACAAGAGGGATGGGAGCTCCATTTGCGTCTTTTGTAATTCCGGTCATTTTAAAAACAGCCTCAAGGAGGCCGGCAGCCAGCCCTAAAAATTTACTAAAAAAAGACAGGACGATGTCCATTAGCCAGGCAAATACCCCGCCAATCGCTTTTCCAGATATAAAATCTATCAGTCCGAGGCCAGCAGCGTGAGTCTGATACGCGCCCAAAACAAAAACTCCTCCGGTTACAAGGAAAACCACCAGCAAAGCGATAATAAACTTTTTATTTTTGAAAAGTTTAATCAAAAAAAGATATTTTTGGTGTGAAAATTATAAGTTTGTGCTTTGCAAGACTTAAGGAGCGCAGACCCCTCCTGGTAGTGTTAATGGACTACCAGTGTATACACTACCACCGCCCCATACTAGTGTTGATCCTCCAAAACAAAGATCGCAATATGATGCAAGATAATATCGTGTTCCTTGAGCAACACAAAGGTCATATTCAATGGTATTTGGTGTGGCAGGGCAAGTTGGGGTTTGTAATGCTTGCATATTTTGTGCTTGGATGGTGGCGTCATCTTGAGCGATCTGCACGGCGTAATTTTGAACATCGCTCATCAGCGTCATTAAATCAGTAGCGCTAGAACCCGTTATAGCTTGCAATGCAGCAACAGCTTGCGCTTCAGCTGCTGTCAAAGATGCATCAGCAGCGTTAAGTTGGGCCTGAGTAGTGGTGGTGGCTTGGCTTAAGGTTAAATAATTATTAGATTCCTGTTCGTAGGTTTGGATTAAGGGTATGGCTGAATTTATTAGATTTATCTTGTTTTGAGCAGCGGTGAGTGGGTTTGCAGTACTTGGGGCAGCAAGAAAAGCGCTTGTGGCTACGGTCCGACTTAAGGTTTGATTGGTGGTAACGTTGAGTGAACAGGTGGCCATAAAAACACCAACCGGAAGAAAGCAGGCACTGGGGTGAGATACCATTACGCATCCCCCAAACGAGTCCGGCTCGCCCTGGACCTGGACGGTTGTGCGTTGACTATCTACCGAACCGACCGCAACGGCGGTGTCTCTGATAACTTCGGTTATGGTAGAGGTACAAGGACAGGTAGTGGCGCAATCGCTAACTGTAACGCTGCTGATGATTGCTTGGGTAGGGGTAACTTCGGAAGGTATGGTGCAGCCGAGTTGTAACATATTGATAAAAAGTTTTAGATTGCCCGCATAAAGATTCTGGAGTCGAGCTTGAATGGTACCAGTAGTACCGCTACCCGCCTGCAGGTGGCCTATATAGGCATTTAAATTACTGGCCACTAGCTGTAGCTGTTGGGTTAAACTTTTAGCAGTCTGGCTGCCCGTAATTGAGCTTGTCAGAGCGGAGGAGCTTGGGATACCACCAGCTGTTCCCCCGGGCGAAGAAGGTTGCAAAAGAAAAAGACCTTCTCTAATCACTCGGTTGATAACCGCATTAATAATTGCCGCAAAGTACTCCTGCAACTCATCAGCTTGAATTAACCAGTCAATATCCAAGTTGGAACCTTTAAACGCTGCTTCAGCCACTGACTGACCCGGAGTAACGATCATTTGTTTAGTGCATTTGTTAGGGGGGGTAATAACAGACAGATCTACAGGAGTGCCGGTAGGCACGCCGTCGATTTCGATGCACCTTTTTTCTCCCAGAAAGCCCGACGATGCTACACCTTCGTTCTGTGCTGCTTGCGCGCCTTCAGCCTCAACCCCGATTTTTTTATCCATTGCTATCAGATAAGCGCCCATTAAATTATTTGGCGCCTCGGATAAAGAAATCCAGGCTTTCCAGCCGCCCTGGGAAAAATCATTAAGAAAAGTATTAATGTTGGCGACAATCTGGGAAAAGGTGCAGCTGACACTTGTTTGAAATGTCGGTATGGCTGTCAAGGCAATTTTTATTTTGAGATCAAAACGTTGGCACAAAAATCCCATACCCAGATATTTGTTAATAAATTCGCCGGCAGCGTTGTTAGCCGCATTTTTTAATAATTGCTGCCAGTCGGTTACGCCTAGTGGTTGGCCCCCGCCCTGAATCCATTTCACTATATCGTTGACCAGCATAGCCATTAATTGTTTTCTTAGAACATCCCAGGCAAATTTCAAGGCTTTCATTAATATACTATCGGCTTTTTGCCAAGCCGCCACAGCAGATGTAATTGCTGATTTAATTGCCTCAGCAGCCGCTACAGCTTTTTCCCAAACCCACTTTGCAGCTTGTAAAATATTGTCCACAATCTGATTGGCAATAGTTGCAATAACAGCTTGTGCTTGTCTTTGTGGCAGCAAAATTCCTCCAATAATTAAATTGGCCATCATAACGACAAGCACTATGCAGGCAAGATTTTTTTGGTTGAGATAGTTATTCAAAATAAGCATAAAGTAAGGCGAAATTACGGATGCGCTTCGATAAACTGACCTACTTGTAGCGCCCAATTTATGAATTGTTGCTTCAACGGTTCATAAGCCTGGAGCGCTAAATTTGCTTTCAGGGGGTCTGTGTTTATTTCTTTTATTGCCTGATAGATTTTTATTGTAGTAGAGAAGATATTCAGTTGTTCTTCATGGAGCGCCAGCATATCGCTGGGGACGGTAAGCGTTTTAAGTTTTTCATAGGTGTCTTGATACATTTTTTGTACCAGGTCAAGTTCAGAAAAATCATTTTTTTCAAGGGCGTTTAAAAATAGTTGTGATTCGGAGTCGGAGAAATTATACCCTGCTCGAGCAGCAATCGAGGTTATCGCTGTTGATGCCGCTGCCGCGTAATTTTGAATGGACCGGCGGCTGTTGTCTGAGGTAGTTTTAATTTGGCTTTCGTCAATTGGGTCAGGTGCAAAAAGTTTGTCAGAGCCGGCTATAACTTGCCGCACTGTTTCTTGGATGCTTGGATAATTTTCTAAATCTGAGGCAGAAAGCAGCTGGCCGTTTTGATCTAAAGCACGAATGTTATTGCTCGTAATTTGACCACTCAATTGCTGCTTAAGCGCCTCAGTCAAGTTTTGCGGCAGAGGTCGGGGCGTTTGGGGTTTGGTGCCTGGCAGCTCGTCTCCGGGCGCTTTTTTTGTCGGGTCGTAACCAGAAGCAATTTCTTCCCCGTCTAAATAGCCGTCGCCGTCAGTATCTGGCTTGCAGGGATCAGAATGATAGATTTGCATTTCCTGCCAGTCTTTCAGGCCGTCGCCATCAGAATCTTTATTGGAGTCGCTGGGATTAGGTTCGCAAGCGTTCAGTTGCGTAGAATTACCGCTTAAGATATTTGTTAGCTGGCTGGCTGAGCCGCGGCCGCTTTTCAAAACTAAGTAACCGCCAATCAGGACGCCGGCCAGCAATATTAGGATAGCCACGAATATAGAAAGTTTTTTAGAACGAGGTTTAGAATCCATATTTATAAAATTCCAAATTACAAATCCCAAATAACAAATAAATCTCAAATCACAAATTTCAATGACCAAAACTATTGGGAATTTTCTATGATTGAAGAAAAGATCTTTTTTAGCGCTATTGCTTCTTCCAATAGAGATTTTCCTTCAATATGAAATTTTTCTTCGTTGGTTTCTATTATTAGACGCAGCCAGTAAGCTGATTCTTTGGCTTCTTTGCGGCAAATTTTGGTTCGCATTAGAAAATCTTTTTTACTGAGTGACTCGTTCGCTTCAATGTAATTTGCCCCGGTCGAGCCAGAAGCCCTAACTGCCTGTTTCGTATATTCTATATTACTAATGCTTTTTGGTATTTGTTTGCAAAATAGAGCCATCCTCTTGGCAAATTGAAAAGTTCTTTCCTCCAAGTCGTACCGTTTAGAATTTGTCATTTCGGTCATTGAATATTGTTTGTAATTTGGTGCTTGTTATTTGGTGCTTATGGCATTTTGATGCAATCTCAAAATTGCGACGAGTAAAGAAAATTTTCGCGATTTTTTTATCGTATTCATTGTTGCCTAAATTATACAATAATTTTGCGATTAAGACAAAACAAAAAATACATTATTTATCCACAGCGCCTTTATTTTTGTTAAAAGCAGTGATATGCTGAAAAAAACATGAAAAAACTGTTAATTTTTATTGCTTTTATCGCCGGCTATCTGATAATGTCTTTGGAGCTATTGGGTTTTCGACTTTTAGCTCCTTATTTTGGTAATTCTATCTATGTCTGGGGAACCCTCATCGGTTTAATTCTGGCAGCGCTCGCTGGCGGTTATTATTTAGGCGGTTGGTTAGCGGATAAAAAAGCAGCCCTTAGCTTGATTTTAAAACTATATTTGGCAGCTGGAATATTTTTGTTAGCTGACCTTTTTTTTTACTCTCCAATTTTAAAATATCTGACTGGCTGGGGTGTGATTTGGGGGTCGCTGACAGCGACCATTTTTATTTTTTTTGTGCCGATGGCCGCTTTGGCCGCCGCGTCTCCGATAATTATAAAAATTTTAACTACCCAGGAAAAAACCGGCCGCGCGGCCGGTTTGGTTTATGCCTGGGGTACTATCGGGAGTCTTTTGGGAACGTTTTTGACTGCGTTTGTTTTAATTCCCTATTTTGGGTCGCGGCTTACTCTTTACAGCTGCTTTTTTCTGGCGCTGGTGATTTTAGCAATTATTTTTTTGCAAAGCGATTGGAAAAAAATTAGCTGGTTGGGTTTGTTTTTTTTGATTTCTTTACCCTCACTTAGTCTGGAGAAATTACCTTCGGATGTTATATTACAAACCGAGTCCGTCTATAATCAAATTCGGTTAGTTGATGCAGAAAAAATGGTTTTAGTAATTTTAAATTCCCAACGAAATAAATTAAACCAATCGGCTTATATCAAAAATGGCACTTTAATTAACTTTTCTTATATCGACCTATTTAATATCGGGCCGATTATTACACCGGTAAAAAATTTACTGGTTTTAGGAATGTCGGGAGGCGCTTCAGTGAGGCAGCATCAGCAATACTCGCCAGAAACAAAAATAGATGCCGTAGAAATTGATCCCAAGATTGTCACAATTGCCCAAGAGCGTTTTGGTATTCGCGAAAGTGATAATTTAAAAATCTTTGAAGCCGATGCGCGTCCCTTTTTAGAAAGAAGTGAAAAAAAATATGATATGATAGAAATTGATTTATTTCAAGGCAGCCCTTATATACCTTTTTATGTTTTAAGCCGAGAATTTTTCCAATCCGTTTATTCTCATTTAAGCTCCGATGGTCTGTTGATGATGAATATTTTTGCCCCGGGGCACAAAGAAATTGCTGACCCGATCCTGGCCACCATTAACTCGGTTTTTCCTTCGGTTTATACGATTCCGATTTATGATAATTTCATGGTTTTGGCGACGTACTCCACCACCAGCCTGGAAGAGATAAAAAATAAGGTTGTTCGGGCCAAGGCGCAGGTCTCTCCCGATTTAAGATTGGTGGTTGATTATACCTCGGATTCTATCCAAGAATCTCAACCAGATAAAAAAACGCCCATCTTTACTGATGATTGGGCGCCAGTGGAGCCGCTTACTTATCAAATGCTGAAAGGTTTAAAGCTGTAATATTATCGACATCGTAAGTCGATAATATTAGTTAAAAATTCAGTTAATTTTTTCCAGTCGTTAACGCTTAATGTTTCGGCTCGCTGCTCTGACGCGAGGCCGATTTTTTTTAGGGCGGCGGCGATTTTGGCACGGTCAATTTTTAGGTCGCTGTTTAAATTATTGATTAGCTGTTTGCGCGGATGAGAAAAGCCGGCGTGAACGATGCGGAAGAAGTGTTCTGTTCCCTCCTTTGGCAAAGGAGGGTTAGGGAGGATTTTAGTAATAGTTTTTAAATCCCCCTCAATCCCTCTTTGCAAAGGGGGAAGATTACGTGGTGTAATTTTTATTATCGCCGAATCAACTTTAGGCCGGGGCCAAAATGATTTTTTGGAAACAAAACTTATAATTTTTGGCTCGGCATAAAATTGGACCGAAACGGCCAAAAGCGACATTTCTGGGGGCTTAGCACAAATTCGCTGCGCCACTTCTTTTTGAACCATTAAAACGATTTGCGCGGGAGGATTTTCTGACTCTAAAAACTTTCTGATTAAGCGCGAGGTCAAGCAATACGGTATATTTGCTACTATTTTGTATGTTTTAAGTTTTGAATTTGGGATTTGAGATTTGTTTGAAAATTGAAAATTGAAAATTGAAAATTTTAATATGTCCCCCTCAATAATTTCTACATTTCTAACCTTTTTATCATTTAAAACATTTCTAACAATTTCCGCCATTTTTTTATCTTTTTCAACTGCGATCACTTCTCCTGCGCGCTTTGCCAGCTCCTCGGTCAAAATTCCCAACCCCGGCCCCACCTCCAGGACCGTGTCTTTTTTTGACAGATCAGCCGCGCCAATGATTTTTTCCAAAACCGTGTGATCAATTAAAAAATTCTGACCCAGGAGTTTGTTGAGCTTGAGATTGTATTTTTGTAACAAATTTTTTAATTCATTTTTTAGAGCCATCTGGTGTATTTTTTAAAATTCTAAATACTAAGCACCAAATCCTAAACAAATTCAAAATTCAAATGTTTCAAATTTATTAACCCCTCCCTCGCCCTCCCCTTGATAAAGGGAGGGTTGGGGTGAGGTCATTTGGATTTTGGTAATTAGGATTTGTCCTAGACCCGTCCGGGACGGACCTAGCGGTTTAGAGCTTAGGATTTTAGATTTAGAATTTTATCAATCCGTTTTCATCCGTTTCCTCATTTTCAAAATTAATATACTTAACGAGGTGGCCGGGAATATCGGAGAGAAATCTTGAAGGAGGGTTGGCCATAGTGGAGCCATAGAGTTGTCTGGTGCGCGCCGCGACCAGAAAAAGTTTTTGTTTGGCGCGGGTGACGCCCACGTAGCAAAGCCGCCGTTCCTCTTCCATCTGCCAGGCGTCAATCAGACTGCGGGAATGCGGGAAAAGCCCTTCTTCGCAGCCGATGATAAAAACAACTGGAAATTCCAAACCCTTGGCGCAATGCAGCGTCATTAAATTGACCAGGTCTTTGTTGGTTTCCACTTCATCGTGATTGCTCATGAGCGTTGCTTCTTCCAAAAAAGCTTTTAGTGCCTCATCCGGAGGCAGTACATCGTATTTTTTGGTAACGGAAAATAATTCTTTGATATTTTCCCAACGGTTCTCTCCTTCCTCGGTTTTGTCCCGTACGAAATTTTCATAATCAATCTTGGCAATAATTGATTTTAAGAGTTGGCTTGGCGCTGAATTTTTTGCTTTCTGTCGTAGCTCATCCATCAGGCAAGAAAAATTTTGCCAAGCGCGTTTTTTTTGCGGCGTCATGTCGGAAATTAACAGTCCTTGCCCTTGTCCCAGCAGCGCCCCGATATTTGTGTTTTTACCAAAGCCGCGCGCAGGTGTGTTAATAATTCTTTCCAACGCCATTATGTCTTGGGGGTTTTGGATAAAACGCAAATAACCCAGCAAGTCTTTGATTTCTTTGCGTTCATAAAATTTAAGCGTGCCGATGACCTTGTATGGAAAACCGGTTTTTAAAAATGTTTCCTCTATAGCTCTGGATTGGGCGTTGGTGCGATAGAGAACCGTGAAGTCGCGCAAATTTAAATCCGGCTGCTTTTTTTTGAGCCCGACAATTTCTTCAATCACAAAAGCCCCTTCCTCTTTTTCGTCCTGTGCCCCAAAAATGGTGACGGGAGAACCCTGACGATTTTCGGTCCAGAGATTTTTATCTTTGCGGACTTTATTTTTGACAATGATGTTTTGCGCCGCGCTCAAAATATTTTGAGTGGAGCGATAGTTTTGTTCCAGCAATATTACCTTGGCTTCCGGGTAGTCTTTTTCAAAATTTAAAATATTACGAAAATCCGCCCCGCGCCAGGAATAGATTGACTGGTCCGTGTCGCCGATGACAAAAAGATTCCGGTATCTCTGGGCCAGGAGATTGACGAGGATATATTGGGCGTGATTTGTATCCTGATATTCGTCTACCAAAATATATTTGAATTTCTCTTGATACTTATTAAGGACGGTCGCGTTGTCTTTGAAAAGCTGGACAATTAACATCAGCAGATCGTCAAAATCCAAGGCCTGGCTTTTTTTGAGCCGAGCCTGATATTCCAGATAAATTTTAGCTACGGTTTTTGGAAAAAACTCGACTGCCTGACCGGCGAATGTTTCAGGCGCGATTAGTTCGGCTTTGGCTTGGGAAATAGCGCTTAAAACCGCTTCGGGACCGAATTGCTCCTCGGAAATATTCAGATCTTTCATAACCTGTTTAGTTAAGCTAATGCTATCTTTGTCATTAAAAATAACAAAATTGTTGCTGTAGCCGATTTTAGATGCTTCAATCCTGAGGAGCTTGGCGCAAATAGCGTGAAAAGTGCCGATGGTCGGCAGCTTAAAGTCTCTTTTTGCCTTTAAACCTATTAATTTTTGAATTCTGGTTTTCATTTCCCCGGCCGCTTTGTTGGTGAAGGTTACGGCTAAGATATTTTCGGCCGGAATTCCTTGGGAAATTAAATAAGCGACCCGATGAGTGAGGACTCTGGTTTTACCCGAACCCGGACCAGCAACAATTAGCAGGGGTCCCTTGATCGTGGTTACGGCGTCAACTTGCTGTTTATTTAAATGTGTCAATTCCATTGTTCGCTTATTAGCCCTAACTTTACTAGTATACTGAATAACCGCTAAATTATAAAGACCCCCGAATAAAACCATGCTTATTGGGTGGTGGATTATTTGTGGATTCTTTTCTTGACTCAAGAACCTCAAAATGATAAACTTTGGGTATAGCTTAGGGCATTTTTATTACAAAAATCCAAATTTTGCTTCTTTTCAAGCCCAAAATAAGCTAAAGCCATTGTTTACTAATTTAAAAAAACTCAAAAAGGGCTCAAATAGCTCAGGCTTTAAGGGGGTTGTTATTAATCCGTTTAAGCGTTTAAGCTGCCAGCGTCGCTGTTCCATTGTCGCTGGCCTTATTTTATTTGCTTTAATCTATTTAAATTTTACAGACTCGCCGGTAAAGGGAAAAATAGACTTCTTAGCTAGCAACGAGCAGGCAGCGATTGAAGAAACGCTAAATAGCGCCTTCGGTGAAGGGGTGATGGGAGGACCGATTGAAGCAGGCAGCTTCAACATAGCCGAAGCTCAAGCAGCATATGATTTTACCAGTGACGATGCGCAAGAGGATGCCGATTTTGCCATTCTTGAAGGCAGCGGTTTGATCTCCCAAGATAGTCCTGTGCCGCCGGGTGCAGATCTCTTTGGCGGTATGAGCCGCGATGTAACCAATTACATCGTTCAAAATGGCGACACGCCCTTTGATATTGCAATAAAGTTTGGCATAAACATGTATACGGTTCTATGGGCCAATAATTTGCATGATGGCAGTATAATTCGGCCTGGCGATCAGCTGCTAATTTTACCGATCAATGGCGTCAGAATAAAGGTAGGTGCAACAGATACGGTTGCTTATTTGGCTAAAAAATATAAAGGTAAAGCCGAAGAAATAATCTCCTTTAATAACTTAGCGCCAGAAGGTAGCTTGGAAGCGGGCAGCTTTATCATTATTCCGGATGGAGAAACACTTACTGCCGCGCCCCCGCCTAAAGTTACTGCTCCAAAATACGCTCAGGGATTGGCTACAATAGACTGGTTGATCATTCCCACGATTGGCTATGATTGGGGCAGGATTCACAGCAGCAACGGTGTTGATATTGCTAATGTCTGCGGCACGCCTATTTACGCGGCGGCAGCTGGAAAAATCATAATATCGGATGGTATCGGTTGGAACGGCGGCTACGGAAAATATATTAAAATTCAGCATGCTAACGGCGTGGTTACCTTATACGGCCATGCTTCACAGCTCGTGGCACAGACAGGCGAGGAAGTCAGCCAGGGACAGCTGATTGCGATTATAGGCACAACCGGTCGCTCAACCGGCTGCCACCTACATTTTGAAGTTAGAGGCGGAAAAAATCCGCTGGCCGGCAAAGCTAGACAAATAAATTAATCTATTTAAAACACTTTAATACATCAGTAACAAAAAACCCGAGATTCTCGGGTTTTTTGATTTTCGATATTAGAAACTCTCTTCCCGGGGTCTGTATTGTAAGGCTTCGGCTAGATGTACTACGTTGATTTTTTCCAAACCAGCCAAATCGGCAATTGTTCTGCTGATTTTGAGGACGCGATGATAAGAGCGAGCTGAAAGATGTAGGTTATTAACTGCGGTTTTCAAAATCTGCTGGCCTTCTGTATCGAGCTGGCAGTATTTTTTCATTTGTTGGAGATTCATTTCTGAATTGGCATTGATTTTTTCGGCTTGAAATCTTATTCGTTGGATTTGCCGCGCCCGTTCCACCCGGTCTTTGACTGCTTTTGACTCCTCCCCCACTTTTTCGGTGGCGAGCCGGTCATATTTGACCGGCGGGATTTCAATGTGTAAATCAATTCTATCCAGCAAGGGTCCGGAAATTTTCCTTTTATATTTGCTGATTTGCCCTGGCGAACAGATACACTGTTTGACCGGGTCGGTGGCGTGGCCGCAGGGGCAGGGATTCATGGCGGCCACCAGCATAAATTGAGCCGGAAAGTCCAGGGAACCGGTAGCGCGCGAAACCGTGATTAAACCGTCTTCCAGGGGCTGGCGCAGCGCTTCCAAGACATCTCGGTGGAATTCGGGCAGTTCATCCAAAAACAAAACTCCCCGATGCGCTAAAGTAATTTCTCCTGGTTTTGGGTGATTGCCGCCGCCCACCAGGGCGACCGCAGAGGCAGTGTGATGAGGACTGCGAAAAGGCCGTTCGGATATAACCGGTTTGGCAGCGCTTAGACGACCGGCGATACTAAATATTTTTGTTATTTCCAGGACCTCTTCAAAAGAGAGAGACGGCAAAATAGTGGGGAGCGTTCGGGCCAAAAGAGTTTTGCCCGCGCCCGGGGGTCCGGACATCAAAATATTATGGTGACCGGCGGCGGCAATTTCAAGCGCCCGTTTGGCATGTTCTTGTCCTTTGATATAAGCCAAGTCATTTTCGTTGGCATTATCTTTTAAAAACAAAGAGATTTCTGTCGGAGGTGTTGGCTGAATTAGCTCTTTACCTTCTAAATGTAAAAATAGTTCTTCCAAAGAATTCAAGCCGAAGACCTCAATTTCTTTAACCAGCGCTGCCTCAGCCGCATTTCCTTTTGGGACAAATAAGGCCTCAAAGCCCCGGTCGCGCGCCATTAGGGCGATGGGTAGAACGCCGCTGACTGGCCGCAGCTTTCCTTCCAAGGATAACTCGCCAACAAATATTTTTTTATCAATTGAGGTAGCTAAAAGTTGTTCTGAGGCCAGCAAATATGCCACGGCAATTGGCAGATCATAGGCAGGCCCTTCTTTTTTAATATCGGCCGGCGCTAAATTGACAATAACCCGGCGATTGGAATGATGAGGCGGCGAGGCGCCGGAATTTTTTACGGCCGAAGAAACCCTTTCTTTGGCTTCGTTAACAGCGGCGTCCGGCAGACCGACGATGTTAAAGCTGTGCAAACCGGGCGTCATGTCAACCTCGACCTCGATTGGCTGACAGCCAAGCCCCAAAGTTGCGGCGGAGAAAACTTTTGAAGGCATAAGAGTGAATTACAGATTTAAATAAAAAACCATCCTCCCGGATGGCTAAAAATCCTTTGAAATTTTAACAATCACTTTTTTTGTTGGCATTTGAGGCAAAGTTTGGCTTCCGGCATAATCTCCAGTCTTTTAGGATCAGTGGGTTCATGGCAATTTTCGCAGATTCCGTAGGTTCCGTCTTCAATTTTTTGCAAGGCTTTGTTGATATCAGCCAATCTTATTTCCAGCGCATATTCAATAGGCAGCGTGCTTTCATAAGCAGCTACTTCTGTTGCTTCTTCGTCAGAGCTTTGGGAGGTACCAAAATTTGGGAAGCGAGTATCGTAATCGCCTTTTATTTTTTCGTCCCTTCGGGCAATAGAAGTCAGTTCTTCTTCCAGCTTCTTTTTGCGTTCTTGCAGCATTTTTTCAAAATGTTGTGAGGTTTTTTTATCCATAATTTTAACGTATTTCTTTAATTCCATAATACTACGCTTATCACTGTCAGTCAATTAAAAAAGAGAAAAATAAAAAACACCGTTAGGCGTTGTTTTCCATTGACTTTTTTGGGGGAGTTGATATAATGAGGGGCGTTAAGAGCCCAGATAATGAAGACTTATAGGGGCTAACGCCCCCCAAACCTTTCTACGTTAGTCTATAAAGACGGCCCTTTGGGCCTTTTTTATATACGGCCCTCCAGCGCACATGACCGGAGAAAGGAAATAATAGTAATCCTCAGCCAGCTATGCCTATTTTCAGGCGAAATGTAAAGAACATTTTACTTTTTTATTAGCCAGTCTCAGGATCTATTATTATTTTATCACTGAAGCAAAATCGCGTCAACCCCAGGTAATCCACACATTTTCCACACCCTAAAATATATATAAAAAGGTGTCAGGTACCTTAAAAAAGGTACCTGACACCTTTTTGGTATCGCTAATAAAAGGGTTTTTATGTGGGAGTAAATTATTTTAAAACCTTATCTACTGTATCTTTCAAGGCTTGGGCATCATTGCTCAAAAGAAATAAATTTTTTAGGTGCGCGAAATAGAAGTTTTGGTAACCCTGATTTAGCGGTTTTATCGTCGTGATATCGGTTTGGCGGTAGACTTCGGCTACTAGATTAAAATTTTGTTTTAATTTTTTTTCAGTTTGATCCAGAAAGAACCCAAATTCACCTTCATCCACTCTTTTAGTCGCAATAAGCACCCAGCGGATAGGAATTCCATCGGTTTTGGGCAGTAAAATCAAAGCCATTTGGTCTTCAAATAACGGCTGCAGCTCACCTATTTTAAGGTCAGCCTGATTAAAAAACCGCTCTAAATCTTGGTTAAAAGAAATTAGGGGAGGCCAGTTGTATTGATTTTCTTTAAGCGAATTTGCCAAACCAGCCAGCAGAGACTGATTAAAATAAATCGTTGAGACTGTTTGGGTCGGAATCAAAGCCTGGTAGGGATTGACGGGTTTCATCAAAAATAAAAAAGCAAGCAAGCCGCCTTCAATTATTATTAATATTAACAGAAGCCAGATCTTGAAACGGACTTTTCGTTTATAGTTAAGTAGGGCCGAGTCATTTTGAATGGAATTCGATGGTTTTGATATCGGCTGATTTTTTTGACCAGCTTCCTTTTTTATTCTGATAGGAATTTGCATACCAGGTAGTAGAACTTCGATTAATTATTTTAATTTCAAATCTAATTAATAATTTTAAACAAATTGCTGAGTTTTTAGAAAAAATTTCTTTGCCAGGCGCTTGTTTAAACAATCGAATTTTCACTACCTGGCATATTTTATTGATTGGTTAGCGCGTTAATCTTAATCTGCCACGCCTCTATCAATTTGTAGCTTTTGGAATGGGGATGAAACATCAGGCATTGCTGGCTGACATAGATTTGATCGGCCGGTTCGGTTTGGAGCTTTTGGTTGATACGCTGAGTTTGCCAGGCGCCTAATTTTTTTTCTAGCCAATCCCCTGCTTTGTCCGCCAATAGCCTTTCGGCAGCTTTTCTGATTGATGATAAAACTCGATTAATTTTAATCTTTTTGGCGTTTTTTTCGCCCGGCCAGGGAAAGAAATTTAAATACTGATTGAGCCAAGAATTTTTCTGCAGGAATTTTTGGTAAAGTCCTTTTTCAATTTCCAAAATCGGGGTAAGGCGGCCGTATTCCTGGGCCGAGTGAAAGTCGCGCGGTTTGGCTTCGGGCTTAATTTCCAGACCCTCCTGGGTCAGATAGCAATTAAGACAGATGCGGTCTTGAGTAAATTGGTCGTGGCGGCGCGCTCCCATCAAGCTTGTTAAAGCGGTAATGAGTGTGCGTGTCAGCCAGAGCCGGCCGTTATTGGCAACAATTAATAAATCAAAATCGCTTTCCGGCCGTGTATTGTAAGCGGTTAGCGAACCAGTCACCGCCGCCAGTTTGAGAAACGGCACCAAAGCCAACCAACGGGCTAATTTTTTAAGCTTTTTCCATTTTAGCTGCGCAAGTTTTAATCTCTCCTCTCTAATTTTAATTAAATCGGAACGGTTTGGCAAAAAATAGAGGCCTTGATGGCGCTCTATTTTTTTTGTCCGGACAATTTCTGTCAGCGTTTGGGTAAAACCAAAAAAAGATACCCGCGCACCAGAAGGCCAACGGGTTTCGCTGGCAGATGAACGGTCGTCGTGTATGGCCTTCGGTGCGGGGTTCCGCCCCGCCACCGAATAAAGAAGAGCCGCCGATTCTCGTCGGCGGGGCTCCACCTTCTGGCCTGGGCCGAGGAGGTATTTATATATTTCCAGTTCCGTCAGCGGCCGGTCCAGGAGGTCATAATATACTAATGTAGAAAGAATGGCGTGTTTTAAAACTGGCATTTTGGCGGACTTTAAGGCATTAGTTCTTTTAAGCAGTTTTCGCTTTCAGCACGAGTTTCTTCAAGTTTATATGTTGGGACGGTAAAGGGTTTTGCGCCGGCTTCTAAAGCGACTATATCTAAGAAACCCATTTTATCTTTAAATGTATCCCAAATGTTAAAGCATGGGCCGGGAGAATTATTCAGAAGATCATAATAGAACAAAATTTTTGTTCCGCTAATACCTACTATTCTTAATATATTACCATTGTTCGTTTGATTACGAAATATTTCCGTCAACTTTGAATTCCCCAGATTATAAGAATATATTCGATTAATTATTTCTTGCTGGGTTGGGTTATTTTGTATAGGATCACTTTCCTCAACAGTAGATAAAAAAATTATATCGCTATCTTTCGGTGAAATTGGTAAATCAAAATTAGTTAAAAACTGGCCCTTTGAATCTTTTGTTTTTGCAAAACGGGTGGGACCGTCTATAAGAATGGCAATATCATCAGGTACCAGATTTCGTTCTCCTGATGGAGAAGTAAAAAATATTTGTTTGACAACCTGGCCAGTCGTACCTGTTTCGTACGTGTAGTCTACTTTATAGCCGCTGGTAACAATTTTTTCGTCTGGCTTAGGAGTTAGTAGCAGTCGATCAATCGCCGTGTACATAGCTTCTTTGGAGGTGGTGATAAGCAGATATCCTTTAACTATGGCGTAATCAATGGTTAGCGTGGAGTAAGGAAAATTAACATAGCGCATCGGGATGTTTTTATATGTATTGTCTAAGAACTTTGGCGTGTCGGGTATCTGTACTCCCTGGTTAAACCATAGGCTTTTGAGGGCTGAGGGCATGGCTGATTCAGAAGATTTTAATAGATTTCTAAGCTCATTTTCGTTGGTGCCATTTTTCAGGGCGATTATTAAACCGATTCGGCCGGGATTTTCTCCGCCGGTAAAAGGAGAAGCACCATCTTGGGTTTGGTAGTAAACAAAGACAGAATATTGGTCGTTTTGAAAATAATCTTTTAGATAGGATTGACTGGGCAACGGAGATTGGGATGGAGTTGGCTGTTGGGTGCTAGATGGAGTTGGCTGCTGGGAACTATCAGAATTACTTAATTCCGGATTATTGGTTCCAAGCGGCCCAAAAAAATCGATATTGACAGCCGAAACTAATTCGTCAAAGCCCGCAATTTTAGCTTGACCGGCCGCCTGGTTAGTTTCAAAGACGACTTGCGTGAAGGTGCTGCTCGCTGGCGATTGA
>Ga0315284_10001653_pt1 | contig 31881 bp, 34 predicted proteins | sample YL17G09_16_MG_FD_203696 | JGI IMG/M metagenome (GOLD analysis project Ga0315284, IMG submission 203696) | Sediment microbial communities from Yellowstone Lake, YNP, Wyoming, USA - YL17G09_16 | ecosystem: Environmental > Aquatic > Freshwater > Lake > Sediment | place: USA: Wyoming | collected... | reverse complement strand
CGAGGTAGCCAAGGTTCATCATATAATGAAAATTTCGCAGTACACTGTTTCTTTGGAAACGCCCGTAGGTGAAGACGAAGAAGACAGCGTTCTGGCTGAATTTATTGAAGACGAAAAAACGATTGCCCCTTCTTTGGAGGCAGGCAGAACTTTACTTAAAGAAAGATTGAAAGAAATTTTGGTTGACCTGACTCCGCGAGAACAGAAAATAGTTTCAATGAGATTCGGCTTAGACGATGGTATTACTCACACTTTAGAAGAAGTGGGTAATGAATTTGGCGTCACCCGAGAAAGAATTCGTCAGATTGAAGCCAAGGCTTTGGAAAGAATTAGAGGGCACCAGGGATTAAAAAAACTAAAGGGCTATTGATTTATTTCATAAAAAACATAGAATTAATATATTCCGCGGTGGCGCAATGGTAGCGCGGGTGCCTGTGAATTATTTGCAGCTTCCTCGAGAAATCGGGGTTGAAAAACGAGGTGAATTGCGGGAAGCCTAAACTTTAATTAGTATGGTAATCCGCAGCCAAGCCAAGCACATAAAGTATTATGTACTCGGAAGGTTCAGAGACTATCCCGAAAGGGAGTAGGACGTAGGTTAAATAATTTTCGTCCGAAGCGCCTCGTCCCCTCAATCGTTAGGGGAATGAGATAGTCCATCCCTTATGGAAACATGAGGATTAGGTGTAAGCACTAGGTTGTAGGTTCGAATCCTACCCGCGGAGTCATCAATATTTTTTATCGAGAGACCGAGTTGCATCAGAAATCAAAGAATCGCCAAAGAGGCGGTTTTTGTTTTAAGACGACAACTATTGACACATTTTTTCACCATGCCTATAATATCAATATAGATTGATATTTGTGGACGAATTTTATGAAATTTAATTGCTGTAAAACCAAAAAATCAAAAAACAACCTTAAACAAACGGCTGATTTTTTGAAAATAATCGCTGAAGAAAATCGTTTAAAGATTTTGTGCATCCTGCAAAAACAAGAAAAATGCGTTTGTGAGATATGGCAGTTTTTGGACTTGCCGCAAAATTTGATTTCTCATCATCTTAGAGTATTGAAAGATTTCGGTTTGATTAATTCAAGAAAAGAAGGAACCAAGGTTTTTTATTTCTTAGAACAAAAAAATATTAAAAGATTCATTTCTTTGTTATCTCATTTTATTAAATAATCACAAAAATATGACTATCAAAATTTTGGGCTCTGGCTGCCCTAATTGCCAGAAATTAGAAGCCAACGCTAAAAAAGCGGTTGAAGAACTTGGCTTAAAAGACGTAATAGTTGAACACATCTACGACATAAACAAAATTGTGGAAATGGGAATAGCTTTTACTCCGGCCATTGCCTTTGACGATGAAATAAAGGCTGGGGGTCGAATTCCCGAGGTTGAAGAAATAAAAAGTTGGCTAAAGGAATACAAAAAATAAAAATTCTATGAGGTCAAAAAGATTGATTTTTGGTATTTTTCTTATAGTTTTGCTTTTGGCAATTTTAGTTGGCCTTGAATGGTATGGCGCCATCCAAAAAAGTGGTTTGATAAAACAAGGAATTTTCCCAAAAGAGCCATTTCCTATAACCCCGGGTACTCCCTGGTATTTAATTCCTTTTTATACTTTATTAAGCTACCTTCAAAAGGCTTGGTTTTGTCTTGGCATGGCTTTTTTGATTGCCGGAGCGGTTCAAACTTTCATCCCAAAAGAATTAATCATTAAACATTTGGGAAAGAGAAATCCCAAGGCATATTTTATTGCCGCTTTTGGGGGACCCTTGCTTTCCGTTTGTTCCTGCTCGGTTATTCCTTTATTTGCCGCAATTAAAAAAAGAGGTGCCGGGTTGGGGCCGGCCGTTACCTTTCTTTTAGCCACACCAGCCATAAATCCCGCCGCTATTATTTTGACCTTCAGCTTAATCGGCTGGCAGTTTGTTGTGGGCAGGATTATTTTGGCCTTGAGCGCGGCAATTATTACCGGCGTGATTTTAGAAGCAATTTGGACGACCGAAGAAGAAAAATCAGGAACGCTTTCCCAGTTAAAAGTTGAATATCAAGAAAAGGAATTTTCACTTTTTAGGGATTTAAAAGAGTGGTTAATAAATGTTTGGGATTTTATTAAAAAGATTTTACCATTGGTGCTCCTGGGAATTTTTATTATCGGGATTATTAAGATTTTTTTAACTTCCGAAGTTATTTCTACATATTTAAGCCAAGGATTCTGGCAGACCGCTTTGGCTTCTATTATGGGAGTGGTAATTTATACACCCACTTTGGTGGAAATTCCTTTTGTCAGGGAGTTGTTGGTTTTGGGAATGGGAACAGGGCCGGCTTTGGCTTTCTTGCTGACAGGACCCGCTTTAAGTTTGCCGTCAATGCTGGGGGTTTCCCGAGTAATAAAATGGAAGATGGTTTTAAATTATGCTTTGATTATGTGGATTTTGGGAATTATCGGCGGGCTGATTTTTGCTTATTTTTTACCTCAGATAAAATTGCTTTAATAAGTCATGAAAAAATCAATTATCGTAATTTTAATGGGTGTAGCCGCTGTTGGCGTATTGTTTTTCATCTTTAAAAACAATAATCAACCCTCAACAGCTCAGGTTTCGGATAATTTAACTTCAAAGACTCAGAATAGCGAAGAAAAACAGCCAGCAGAAAAAATTGAAGTAGTCCATTTTCACGCCACCCAGCAGTGCTGGTCGTGCATTACGGTCGGCGAATACGCCCTTAAAACTATTAAGGAGAGGTTTACTGAAGAATATAAAAACGGCACTATAGTGTTCAAAGATATTAACGGCGAATTGGCGGAAAATAGAGATATAGTCATAAAATACCAAGCCAGGGGATCGTCTCTTTTCGTCAACGCCATCACAAATGGCAAGGATAATATTGAAGAAGATGTTACCGTTTGGCGGTTAGTTATTAATGAAGGCCAGTTCATTAACTATTTCCAAAATAAATTGAACAAACTTTTAGGTAAATAATCCAATGGATTTTATCAATCATTTAATTGATTCATATAATATTCCTCTGCTTACCGCTTTTCTTTTGGGCGTTTTAACTTCTATTAGTCCTTGTCCTTTGGCCACTAACATTACGGCCATCGCTTATATTTCCAAAGAGATTAAAACGGTTATAAATACTTTGCTGAATGGCCTACTCTACACCGTTGGAAGGGGAATTAGTTATACGCTTTTAGCGACTTTAATTTATTTCGGATTATCGTCTTTCCAGATTTCAAGAATTTTCCAAGGCTGGGGAGATAAAGTTTTGGGGCCGATTTTGATTATTATCGGTTTGGTAATGTTTGGAATAATAAAAATCAATTTTAATAAAGGCGGAGAAAAAATTGAAAAAGTAAAAATTTGGTTGTCGCAAAAAGGATATATCGGCTCTTTGCTTTTGGGCGCGTTATTCGCTTTAGCTTTTTGTCCATATAGCGGAGTTTTGTTTTTCGGCGCTTTAATTCCTTTAACTTTGAAATCTGCGGAAAGTTTATTGCTGCCGCCCATTTTTGCTTTGGGAACTGGATTGCCGGTGATAATATTTTCTTTCTTAATCGCTTTTTCAATACAGAAACTCAGCCGGGTTTTTCAAATCGTGCAAAAAGTTGAAAGGGTAATGCGCTATGGAGTAGCTATATTTTTTATCGGTGCCGGAGTTTATTATTCGCAATATCTTGTAAAATATTTAATTAATTTATGAAAATTTACAACTTAAACGAAAAAATTATCTTTTCCGATGAAAAGCCCATTAAGAGGCATTTTCTCAACGCCAAAGGCTTTCACGCCGCTTTAATTTGCTTAAAATCTGGGGTGGAAATACCGCCTCATCCCGAAGATTACGGCGTGCTTCTAACCGTTCTTGAGGGCAAGGGAATTTTTACCGATATTAACGGGAAATCCACTTTGACGAAAAACCAAAGTATCTATATGAAGAAGGACGAGATAAGAGGCATAAAAGCAATAGAAAATTTAGTCGTTCTTGGAATTCAAAACAGGTCAAAAAGTTAAAAAATAGAAATAACAACTAAATAAAATTTAAAGTTATGACAAATAATCGAGATCAAAAATTCGCCAAATTCCACGGCATAGACCGTGATAAAATCGACTGGTACCCCATGATCGATGAAAACAAGTGCATTGGCTGTGGAATGTGCGTCGCTTCCTGCGGTAGGAGCGTATATAAATATGATTACGAAAACAGAAAATCCAAGGTTATCAATCCTAATAATTGCATGGTTGCTTGCCAGACCTGCGCTAATTTGTGTTCGATGAAAGCAATCAGTTTTGCCGAAGAAGACAAAACAAGAGAAAAAGCCCAAAAAATAGTCAAAGATTTTCAGTTGCTTCCAAGAGTAAAAGAAGAATTGGAAAAAATAAAAAATGAATTAAATTTTAATCCCCATGAATAAAAAAGTTATTATACCAACAATTTTATTTATTATTGTTTTGATTTTTTCTGTTGTGATTTTACTGGAAAATAAGGAGAGTAATCATCCTGCTGAGCAAAGCCAAATTATTCTTTTTTATGGCGACGGTTGTCCGCACTGCGCCATAGTTGAAGATTACATTAAAAATAATAATATAAAAGAAAGGTTATCTTTTGAAGAAAAAGAGGTTTACTATAACAGGAAAAATGCGGACGACTTGGCGGCGAAAGCAAAAATATGCGGTTTGCCAACCGATTCAATCGGTGTGCCATTTTTGTGGGAGGGAGAAAAGTGTTATGTCGGCGACCAGGATATAATAGATTTTTTGAATCAAAAAAATAATGAAAAATAGTATGAAAAAATTATTTCTTTATTTAGCGGCGATTTTCGGATTAATTATTGTTTTTACCGAAAAGGCATCGGCAGTTTGTCCCATCTGCACTGTTGCTGTTGGGGCAGGAGTTGGTTTGTCCCGTTGGCTCGGCATAGATGATTCTATAACTGGGCTTTGGATTGGCGGTTTAGTCGTTTCAATGATAACTTGGACTATCAGCTGGTTTGATAAGAAAAATATCCGTTTTAAAGGTAGAACAATCGCTACGATTTTGGGTTATTATTTGTTGATTGTGATTCCGCTTTTTTATTCTGGCATCATTATGAATCCACTTCATGCTTTATGCGCCTGCGGTTTAGATAAATTATTGCTTGGTATTATTGTTGGCAGTTTTGGCTTTTGGTTTGGCGCAACTTGGTATTATTATCTTAAAGAAAAAAATCAGAGCAGGGCATATTTTCCATTTCAGAAAGTCGTTATGCCCATTAGCCCTTTAATTTTATTAAGCATTATCTTTTATTTTTTAACCAAATAAAAAATTATGGAGAATCAAAATCCAATTAAAAATACAGATGAATTTATTAAAAAAATTTTGGAATCAAAAAAGAAAGAAAGGTTTGATTTATCGGCCGATGAAGATTTATCGTTGGCGCTGATGAATTTGATTTCAATGGAAGAACACTTTTTCTTTTCCGGTGTGAAAAGCAAAGATGAAAAATATTTTAATCTTTTGGACGAAACAAGAAAAATGCGAATAGAGCTAATGAAGAGAATAGAGAGAAACCCAACTTACGAAGACCATTGTTTAATGAAACATTTGCTAGCTGCTTCAATGAGGTTGATGGAGGTGGGAACAAAGAAATTGTCAGAAGGCAAAAAAGAAGAAGCTTATGATTTGTTTGAGAAGTCCTATAATCTTTATTCTCTTTTTTGGGGAATAAATCTGAAATTTGTGAAAACAGAAGATATTAAAAAAATTGATGACAACGCCTTAAATAAGCACGATAAAGAGAAAAAAGGATTTATGGGTAAACTTGGAGAATTGGTTAAAAAAGTCATTGATTGTTGTATTGAATAATATAGTAAGTAGCAAGATGGGGTAGATTACGGAGCAGTTAAAGCCGGTATCTCAAAATACTCTTTTGTGGTGCTCCAGTAGGTTCGAACGTCGTCTGCTCCGCGGAGCAAAATTTTTCTCACAATTTTAGCTTAAAAGTTTACTATTTTTAGCTAGTTTTTCTTTAACCCAGGATAGGATTCGAACTTTATCGCCAATCAGGCGGTTTTTTGGTAGAATGAGATAAGTAATCATAAATAATTCAAGACTCATGAAAGGACTGTTTCCATTAGTATTATCTTTAATTCTCTTTTGGGGAGCACAAAAATTTTATATAAGAAATCGGGGGATAAAGGAAATAAACCCCGGTTGGCATTGGGTTGGTCTGTTGCCTCTTACGTTCGGATTACTGAGCTATATTATTACTATCACGCGTTTTGCCGACCCGTGGAAACTCCAATGGACGTCATGGGGGCTCTTTCTGTGGGTGTGTTCCCTCACAGCAATTATGACGGGTGTGGTTCTTTTGCTTTTGCCACGCAACCGTTTTGCCATATCAGCAGTGGCTGTTTGGATTTTTAACGGTCCGCTTTTACCCGCTCTGTCCGAAAATAATCTTCAACTGCAGCAATTTCATCATCTTGTGTCGGCCGCAGTCTTATTAGTGATTTTATACCACCTTAGAGAAATATGGAGCCCTAAGGGTATCTTATTTGGTCTGGCCAGCTTCTACGCTTTTGTGATAATCACAGTCAATATTAGCGGAGGTGTGGTGAATTTGTTGCAACCATTCAAAGAGAGCGGACCGCCGCCGATGTGGTTGGGAATAATCTTTGCCATACTCTCGGTAGTAATCTTTTTGTGGTATAAGCCGGGTTTCAAGCATACAAAGTAAGAAATAGTGAGTAGCAGGGGGGGGTAGATTATGGGCTATTCAAAACCAGAATCTCAATTAAACTAAGAAATGAGAAATATGAAAACTAAACTAATAACAATTACTTTAGTAAGCTTGGTGGCGGTTTTGGCGATGGTGCCATTTTTCACTGCCCAGGCATATTTTTCAGGTACTGAAACTTCACCTAATAGTCTAATTGTGGAATTTGAAAAAACTCCTTTATTTGATGAGGTAAATTTTTTACCAGGCCAAGGCGTAAGTCGTTTAGTAAAAGTCACCAATAATAGTGGTCAGCCTCAGAGAATTGCCACTGAAGCCATAAATGTCAGTGATCCTAATCGGCTTGGCGATGTTTTGAATTTAGAGATTAAAGAGGGTGGAATTACGAGATATAACGATACCTTTTCAAAGTTTTTTACTGCAGGCGAAATTTATCTTTCTGATTTAGGCAGTGGGGAACAAATTCAGTATGATTTTATTGTTACTTTTTATTCCGGAGCTGGCAATCCATTTCAAGGGAAATCTTTAGGTTTTGATATTCTGATTGGTTTTCAAGGAGGTGAAGGCGGTTTTCTTCCAGGAGCAGATGGAGGTTTACCACCGGGTTTAACTATTCAGGATGAATCTATTAGAACTACCGGGATTTCTGAGACCGGCGTGACAATTACTTGGCTAACTAGTTATATGTCCACAAGTCAGGTAATTTATGCAGCAGAAGGGGAACCTCATACTTTAGACCTAACCGATAATACCGGAACACCGCCAAAATATGGCTATGCCCACACTACACCAGAATATGATGTCAGCTCAAGAGTTGCAGTTCATTCAGTTACTATTTCTGATTTGACCCCCGGAACTACTTATTATTACAGAGCGGTTTCCCATGCTGCTTTGTCGTCTTCTTCTATTTACAGTGGTTACTTTTCTGATACTGAAACAAATACTGGTAACACTTTTATTGCCGGCATAATTGATATGGCTATCAATAATCAGAATCCCTGGAATGAAACTCCCGTATATGAGAATATGAAACCCGGTGATTCAGTATCACGAGAAATTCAAGTTATCAATGTTGGTAGCAATTTTTTTAAATATATAGCATACATAGAGAAAGTTTCTGGAGACGATAATTTTTGTAATGTTCTGCAATTAACCGCGAAATTAGATGGAGAAGTGAAATATAACGGTAATTTAATAGGATTTGTGGTCGATCCTTCTGTTGAATTTTCTACTCTTCAAGACGATTGGCTTTTTATTATTCATTTACCTTCTGATAGCAATTTTGTAAATAGAGTTTGCGGATTTGAGTTTGTTTTTAAAAGCTGGCAGACCAATTTCTCCGATTCATCTTTGGGATTTTCTGATACAGAGGTGAGCGAAAATCAATTAGTTTCCTGGGAAGGCGAGGCACCCATTGTTTTAAATGAGTTTGTGCCAAACCCCACAGGCGATGATTGCATCTTAGAAGGGCTTCAGGGAGAATGGGTGGAAATTTATAACAATAGCAATGATTTTGTAGATTTGGCTGATTGGTATATTCAGGATGCAGGGCCGACTCACACTATTATTATTACTTTCTCAAACACTCATACTGGCTCCACAATTATTGGGCCAAAAGGTTCTGATTCTGAATGGTTGGTGGTATTTTTGAATAGTTGTGTTTTAAATAATGAAGGAGATTCAGTAAGTTTGTATAACAATTCAAGTCAGCTTATCGATTCTTATACTTATAGTGGCCCAGCGCCGGAAAGTATGTCTTATGCTCGGTACCCCGATGGTATCGGTCCGTGGTTTCCTTCATCAGAAAATCAGTCACCGGTTTATGGTGTTCCAGTAGAATTTCGTTTTAATCAAGATCTCCAAAAATCAAATGAGCACAGGGATGTGCGATATCTGCAAATTCTATTAAATACAGACATTGAAACTCGGGTAGCTTTTTCGGGAAATGGATCCACTGGCGAAGAGACAACAAAGTTTGGCGATTTAACAGAAGACGCGGTGATTCGATTTCAGGAAAAGTACGGGAGCGAAATATTAACTCCCGCCAATCTTTCTTCTGGCACTGGATATGTCGGCGTGTTAACCAGAAAAAAACTCAACGAAATGCTTGAGCCGATGACCGCGAATAAAGAACAATTCCTGCTCTTCAACAGATCAGAGCGTGTCGAGGAAACTTTTAGCGCCGTCAATAATAATTATCTTGCGTTCATACCGGGATTCGCGGAGAAGGGTCTTATTTTGGCAATGGCTATCAATGAAACAGGCGGAGTGGACTTTAATAATGAGTGGATAAGGCCGAATAAACCTGATGATTTTGGGAGAGGCATTATGCAGATTACCACCGACGATTATGTAGGAGGCGGTAATGGGGGGTGCATTGATGACAATTGTAATGCTTGCAGAGTGCAAGAAAATAGCGATTACCAATGCTGTAAATATTATTCCAATACCAAAAGCGGGATAGAAAAAAATATCAAAGATGGATTGAATGCATTGGCAATAAAGTATAATGCATGGCAATGTAGGTATACCTATAAACCGAATGATCTAAACCAGAAAAAATACGAAGAACTACCATCCGTTTTTGATATTCAGTTCAGTAACGGCACAATATTCAAAGCCCGTAAAGCAATAAGTGATAATTATAATTCTGTTGTTTTACAGATAAGGGGAAATTATGACGAAGCGCCTGTTACGATTTCATGCGAAGAGGGTATGTCAGAATTCCGGTCTATCAGTGCTGTTTGGGCATACAATAGCCGGAGTCAGTTTGAGCACGAAACACCGTGTACCCGCAATGATTACCTGCGGTGTGCAGCAGAACATATTGAAACGGACAGGGTCAAAAACGAATTTAGCTATGACGTGCCCAACGGGGACCAGTGGGCGCGAAAGCTTAAATTTGTTCGAGATAATAGGTCAATCGTCTGGTATATACAAAGCCCAGGAGAAATAAGAATGCGGGACTCCTTGGGAAATGTGACAGGAGTTGTTGATGGACAAAGCAAGGCGGGAATACCCCTTTCGTATTATGATGCGGACAAGAAAACGATTATCACGCCTTTCGCGTTCGATTCCTATGTGTATGAAGTGGTTGGTACGGATAATGGTGAATACGGCTTTCAGATGACATTTACTCAAGACGGAGAGGATAATAACTTTACCGCATCGGATATTCCTACGAACAAAGGAGCCGTCCATCAGTACTCCATTGACTGGGATGCTCTTTCTCGAGGAGAAGAAGGCGTTACTCTCCAAATTGATGTTGATGGCGATGGGGTGTTTGAAAAGACTGTTGTAGCAGACAACGAGCTTACTTATGATGAGTTTATTTTGCAAACAGACACAATTATAGATTTTGATCCAGATACTTTTAATCTTGAAAGTAAAGGAAAATTTGTTACTGCCTATATTGAACTTCCAGAAGGATACGAAGTCAGCCAAATCGATATTCCCAGTATAATATTGAATGGTTTAGTTCCGGCCTTGACCAAACCTACTGAAATTGGTGATTATGATAAAGATGGAGCGCCTGATTTGATGGTAAAGTTTGATAGATCTAAAGTTCAGACTATTCTTAGTCTTGGAGATGAAGTTAACTTAACTCTAACTGGAAAAGTACTTCATAACGGAGATTATATTGATTTTAAAGGTTCTGATATGATTAGAGTTGTGGATCCGGGTGAAAGCAAGAAGTAAATATCTAGGGAGCTATCACCAAGAGTTGTTCTCAAACTTGACTATTTATTTAAAAAAATTTAGTGTGAAAATGAAAAGGAGGAACAAAGGTCGATAAATTTCAAATTTAATTAAAATATTAAAAATGAAAAAAATAGGTTTAGGAATTTTAATTGGAGTGGTTGGAGTTGTTTTAACAGTGAGTGTAGCATCAGCATTGCCAGAGAAAGCAAAAATAGCGAGCCCAACGATTAACAATGAGGGAGATGTAGTTGCTCCACCAGAAGAAGATATAGTTGCTCCACCAGAGTTTGCTCCAGTACCATTTCCTCAGCTTCCAGAAAGCGAACTGACAAAGATAGTTTTCATTAGATATGCACCAGGATTAGAGCCAATATGTGATGGCGATCACGTATGCGATCCAAAAGAAAACTGGAAGAACTGTCCGGGTGATTGTCCAAAGGGCGGGGAAGAACCAACGCCCACTGCCTGCTACGCTTTTCTATCTGGTGGAAAACCAAAATGGAATTTGGTAGAACCTTATGTCTATAACGACCTCAGTCTAGAAGGGCCATCTGCTAATGCAGTAAATACATGGGAAGCTCCCGTTTCAGGAGACATATTCGGAGTTGGAAGTTATGCTACCGGATATGATTGGGGAAAATATGATTACACTAATTCAGCTACTTACGGAGATTATGATGATACGGGAAAGTGTCTCACTTCAGAGCCTTGCGTAATTGCGGTAACAGCAATTTGGTTCCGAGCAAAGAACATCTACGAATACGATATAATGTTTGACAGGGATTTCTTTCCAGAGACAGGAGTTTGGGCCTATGATCTCCCAACTGTAACATTACACGAATTCGGCCATGGCGCAGGATTAAATGACTTATATGATACGGCCTGCTCAGGTAATGTAATGTACGGATATTATCACGGAGTAGATTTAGATTTAGGACCGGGTGACGCCACAGGTATTCAGACGTTATACGGGATTTAATTAGTTAGAGACAATAAATAATTTATAAAAAAGGATAACAAAATCCCTCGATTTTGAGGGATTTTGTTTTTGGATAAAAATAGAGTAGAATAGAGACAGAAGGTCGAATATCCTTAATTAACCAATATACAAAACACTATGGAAAAAATCAAAAATAACACATTATTTATAGTTTTTTTAGCATTGGCATTGACACTTTGTTTTTCAGTCGCTTTTGCCAAAGCACAAAATGAGAAGCAAATCAATGGTGCAGAACATCGAAGCACTGTGGCAACATTTGTTCAGACACTTTTGAATGTAGCTGAAAGAGAACAGGGAGGAATAGGCGAACAGGTGAGGGCGGTGGCTCAACAACAAAATGAATCTAAGGACAAGGTAGCTGATGCGATAGATAAAATTCAGAATAGAAGTAAAGTAAAAACCTTTTTAATTGGGACCGATTATAAAAACATTGGTCAGTTGCGTAGCGAGATGGTGAAAACAAAAAACCAGATTGACCAGCTAGAAAGATTACTGGATCAAACGACGAGTGAAGAAAGCAAAACTGCTCTTCAGGAACAAATTCAGACATTAAAGCAGGAACAGCAAAATATTAACGATTTCCTTAAAGCTAATGAGAGCAAATTCAGCCTATTTGGTTGGTTTGTAAAATTATTTAATAAATAATTAAAAAATCCTTTACAACTAATATAAATTTACTTACCCCAAAAGTAGATAGGCTAGGAGGTCGACAGTTCAAAATTTAATTTTTAACTAAACCATGAGAAAAAAATTTAGTATTTTAGTAGTTAGTATAGTGATTATTGGATTAACTTTGAGTTTATCCGGAGTTTTAGTTTCTCAAGCAGCGCCGGTTGAAAAACAGCAGGGCCCAAATAGAGAAATGCCTAAACCCATTCCTGCTACTAATATAGAAGTAGTAAAGAAAGTTTTTCTCTCCGAGGGTATTGGAGAAATCAAAGGCAAACCTTCTCCCTCTCCTAAAACAGGGGGTGTGGCAACCGGAATTTTGGGCGATTATCCAATAACGGGTACTAAATACGCAGTGGTAATTGGAATTTGTGATTATCCCGGCACTGATTACGATATTTGTACATCAGATGGAGATTCACTGCATATGTATAAAGCCCTTACCGAGCTTTATGGGTATAAACCAGAGAATATCAGGTTGTTTAAGGATGAAGGAGGTACGACTGGCTTTATAAATCCTGATACCGAAGAATATATTATTGCTGATGTTCCTACCTATAATAATATTTACCAAGCCGTAATGGACATAAAAAACAACCCAAATCTAACTCAAGATGACGAAGTGGTATTCTTTTTCAGCGGGCATGGAACAAGAGGGAACGCTGATGATGGCGATACCGAAGGTACAGATGAAGCAATTCTTGTCCATAATAACAATAATACAGATATAGATTTTATATGGGATGGAGAATTAAGAAATTGGTTTTTTGATTTTGGCACTACAAGGATTGCTTTTGTTTTTGACTCTTGTCTTGCTGGTGGGATGAATGATGTAGCCACCGATGGTAGAGTGATTTCTATGGCAACTGGCGAAACCCAATCAGCTTATGTCTATTCAACTGCGGGAGAGGATGTGGATGGAAACGGAATCAAAGATGGAGAAGGAGTATTCAGTCGTCTTTTTGTTAATGAAGGAATGTTGCAGGGCAAAGCCGATAAATACGACCATGACAAAGACGAAGTAACACTAGAAGGAACTGATGTTGTTGTTGAAGAAGCTTTTGATTATGCCAAAGCAAATATCCCGCCTTACCTGAAGGTTAGACAGAAGCCGGTAATAAGTGATGGATTTTACAACGACCTGCTTTTATAATCTTTCTTTGAAAGAGGGGCCTCAGATAATTAATAATTTTAGTAGACAATACCTTTTAGCGTTGACATATCAACGAATCTTTTTTATGGACGACTAAGAACCGGTATCTCAAAATACTCTTTTGTGGTCTGCCAGTAGGTTCGAACGTCGTCTGTTCCGCGGAGCAGTTGTAAATTTTCGTCTTTTCGGAACGCATTTTTCGCCTCGCCGCTTCGCGGCTCGGCTCCGAAAACAGGCAAATTTACGAGTATTTCCCACGCCCCGCGCGGGAAATATTTTATTTTCCGGTCGGTCAAAAGGAGGTTCGAGCCGGCTTTTTTGAGGAATTGGCCCTTTTCTTGGAGATTACCGCTTAAAGCCGTAATTTGTGCTTGATTTGAGGCCAAAATGAAGTTTTTAGCCGGTTCGAGCCAATTGCCTCCCTTTTTCTCAAAAGCCTTCAATTTCTCGGAAATCTCAATCTTTTGGTTGAGGATTTTTTGCTTCTTTTCGAGATATTCCTCGCGGGAAATATCGTTGTTCAAATGGCCGTCCAAAAGTTTTTCCAGCTTTTCCTCGCATTCCTTTATTTGAGATTTCAGTTTTTGAGAAAAAGAAAAGCCGGCTCGATCTGTTTCCATTTGTTCTTTTTCAAGAATTTCAATCATTTTGTTTTTCCATTCGCCGGACAAGGAAACTTTTTGAATAATATCCGAAATTTGTTCGGCCATAATTTCCTCCCTGACGTATTTTTGGGAGCAGGTGGCTTTCTTTTTCGTGCAGCGATAGTAGTTGTGTCCTTTTTGGGTTTCGGAAGTGATGGCGCAGCCGCATTCGCCGCACCTGAAAAGTCCCCGGAAAGCGTAAACTTTCTTGCTTCTTTTCTTAGGCCTCGATTTGTTTTTCATGATTTCTTGCACTCTATCAAAAAGTTTCTTCGAGATGATCGGCTTGTGCGTCCCCTGGTATAATTCGCCATGGTAGACAAACGCTCCGTAGTAGAAGGGATTAGATAGGGCGTGCTGGATCATGGAAACAGACGAAACTTTTTCAGCTCGGCTTTTCAAGCCGGAAGAAAACATTAGTTCCTTTAAATCTTTCAGAGAATATTTGCCGGTCGAATAAAGCTCAAACATCTTTTTTATCAGCCCAGATCTTCCAGGGTCGGGGATTATTTTGTGCTCTTTGTTCAAATAGCCGATCGGCGCCCAGCCGGGCCATTCTCCGCGCCTTAACTTTTGCCGCAACCCTCTTTTGGTATTCTCTGAAAGATTGTCAATAAAGTATTTGCTTTGCCCAAAAGCGATATTCAGCATAAACTTTCCTTGAGGCGTATTCTCAAACCAGAAAGTGGGGAATTTTAGCTGTTTAATTTTTCCGGTATCGACAAGATAGATTATTTTTCCGCCGTCAACGGAATTTCTGGCCAATCTGTCGGGGTGCCACGCTAAAATTCCCTCTGCCTCTCCTTTTTCAATCCTTGAAAGCATTTCATTAAAGATGGGCCTGCCCGGTTCTTTGGCGGTTTGAGATTCGATGAAAGTTTTTATGATTTCCAGATTTTCCTTTTGGGCAAATTCTTTCAATTCATCGACTTGAGATTCAATGGACAAGATTTGCCTATCCGGCTCGTCGGTTGATTTTCTTACATAGATGAAAAAGTTGTTCATATGTTTTTAAATTTTTGCTTTGCGGCCAAAAATTTACTACTCGTAAATTTGCCTGTTTTCGGAGCCGAGCCGCGAAGCGGCGAGGCGAAAAATGCGTTCCGAAAAGACGAAAATTTACAACTGCTCCGCACCCTGGACAAAATCCGAACGTATTTCAGGGAAAATCCGGACGCAGAATTTTAGCCGCTCGGGCGCGGCGGAATTCCTCCCCCAGACCCCTTCCTTCCGCCGCGCCCTCGCTTGGGCCGGCGAATTTTTTGGCAGGCGTTTTTTTAGTCCTTGCCCTTGCCCCACCCGCCCCATGCGCGGGCAAAGCATAGGAACTCCCTAGATATAGTATATGACAATTTGGAATATAACACAATGGAATATAATATGTAGATAGCAGTATGTCTAAGGCAATTTACTCAAAAGACCATCAATATATCGTTGAACAGCTTAAAAAAGCCCGCCAAGGGGCCGGTTTAGAGCAGGTAGAGGTTGCTAAGTTGCTTGGCAAAACTCAGTCTCACATCTCAAAGGTTGAAGCCGGACAGAGACGGATTGACGTTGTTCAGCTAAAAGAGTTTGCAAAAATTTATAAAAAAGATATTAATTTTTTCTTAAAGTAATTTTATGAATATCAAAGATGTAAAAACGGCAATTAAAATCGGTGATTTTGTATTAAGAAAGAATGGTAGAAACAAAATCGATCTTAAATATTTGTCTAGTATTAATAATAAAATACTCACTGATGATTCAGCGAGGATTTATTTAATAATTCAAGACGGGATTATTAAAAAGATCGGTGGTTCTGCCTCAAAAGGAGGAATTAAAGCGACCATGATGTTTTATATTTCTGCTATGACAGGAAGTCCTGGTGTTCCTAGATTTGTTCTCCACTTACTTATTGAAAGAGTTTTACGCAATAAATCAAAGGTAGAATTGTTTATGATAACTTCTCCTAGGATATTAGCTAAAGTTAATGGCTTGTTTGGTTATAAAAAAGTAGAAATTGCAAGCTTTAAGGAGATGGAGGATTTGTGTAAATCTAATTATTATTCAAAAGAAAAGAAATATCCCGATTGGAATTTCCAGGAAAATCACAAGCCATATCCTCCAGAATTAGCAAGAAAACACAATTTGTATCACCGAAAGAGACTAAACAAAAAATAGATTTAATTTTTTGGCGGGCAAAAAATAATCATTTCGTGAGATTCTTTGATATGATTACCGTTGCCATTTTTTCTGTTTAATCCTATTCTCGTTTCTCCTTGGCCCATAGTATATTGCCAAGCGGGGAAGGACTGTTTAAATTCTTTATAATATTCTTTTATTGTTGGGCAATTATTATATGAAAGGATAAAACCTCCTTTGTGGCTTTTTAATAAATCCCTCAAAGCTTCGTGGGGGAATCCGTTGTGGTGGACGGGGATATTTCTCATTGGATAGATTCCTCTGAACATTTTTGAATCCTCGCCAATATAATAAGGGGGGTCGCAATAAAGGAAGTCGTTGGGGTGAGTTTTAATTACTTCTTGAAAGTCAGCGCACTCTACTTTTAGGTTTTTCGGGTCAAAATTTCGAATATTTTCTAGCATTCTTTCGTATCTCGTTTCATCTAAATAGATGTTAGAAGACCAACCCATAAATCCCGGGCCATAAGACAAATTAAAGTTATAAACATAATAGACCGCCAAAGTTAGCGGATCTAATTTTATTTTCTTCTTCCAAACACCATTTAAAATTAATCTTATTCTTTCAAAGGTTTTTTTATTGGGCTTTAAGTCCTTAAGTTTTTTATAGAGAAGTCCTGGTTTTGCTATTTGGAATTTCCAATAATTACAAAGGATGTTAAAAATATCATAGCCAATAACCTCTAGACCAAGTTCTTTACTCATAGTTATTTCAATTGAGCCGCCGCCAAAGAATGGCGAAACAACCCTTTTTGTATTTTCCGGTAATAGCTCAACAACGTGTCCAACTGCCAAACTTTTTCCCCCAGCGTATCTAATCGGGGAAAGTACAACTCTTTTGTATTTATTTTGACTATTTGGATTAGAACTTTTTATACGATCTAAAAAGATTTTTTTCTTATAGGTGAGCGTATTATCTTGAGTACCATTTTCTAAATTTCTTACAATTTTGACTACAACGCCTCGTACTTCTACCTCTTTCCGATAGATTGGCAACATTTCTTGATTTGCCGGTTGCAATCTAATACGAGACTTTTCTCTATAAATTTTCTTAAGAGTAGCTTCATTATCATCAATAATTGCCACTACGGTTTGGCCGTCATCTGCGGCTTCTTGTTTACGAATAACAACAATATCACCATCGAAAATTCCATCACTAATCATGCTATTACCTTGAACGCGCAAAGCATAATAATTACCAAATCTGCCCATTTCATTTTTACTTACCGTAATTGTTTCACTAGGATTTTCTATTGCCTCTATGGGTTGGCCTGCCGCAATAGTGCCCATAATAAGAACCTTCGCCATTTCTTCTCTTTTTGTTGTATCAATGGAGCGAGGTTTATTTTCTTCTTTGGATAAGTATCCGGCATCACGGAGTTTGGAGATATGAAAATGTGCCGTTGAAACGGAGGCAAGTTTAAATTTTTTACATATTTCTTCGAGTGAGGGAGCGTACCCCTTGCTTTTTTGATACTTGGTGACGAAATCAAGAACCTCTTTTTGCCTTTTTGTAATCATAAAAATTGACTTTATTTACCTTACTATAGTATAATAGAAAATGAATAGAAAGTCCAAATTAAGTTATCCACAGATCAAAATAAGATTTAAACCATGTCTGGAGAATATCAAAATAACCATTACGTTCCGATTTGGTATCAAAAAAGATTTGTGCTAAATCCCGTATCCGAACACGAGTTGTATTGTCTTAGCTTAAAACCGCCGCAATTTATAGATAGTAAGGGTAAAATTCATGTGGGCAATGCGGTAAGAAGGTTAGGATTTGGGCATTGTTTCGCCGAAGAAGATTTATATACAACAAATTTCAACGGCGTTGAATCAAAAATACTTGAAAAGTTATTCTTCGGGGAGATCGATACAAGGGGGCGGGCCGCGGTTGAGTGGTGCGCTGGTTTTTCGCATCCATGGAACGGCTCTGATAATATTAACGATTTACTTATCTATTCTATATGGGTACTCAGAAACTCCGTACTCCAAAAGGACTTGCTCAGCTTCGTGATCGAGTAAGTAGATTGGGTAAACCAGACAAAAACAGCACTCTCGCTTTTATGGCTTCGCTGAAGCAGTTATATGGTGCTATATGGATGGAATGTGTGTGGCTTATAGCAGACGCGAGTAAATCAGATACAAAATTCATCGTATCTGATCACCCCGTGACAATATACAATCGTCGGTGTGGTCCTAGATCGCAGTGGTGTCGAGATTATAACGATCCAGATGTTAGGCTGCACGCCAGTCATACACTTTTTCCTCTTTCACTAGATAAAATACTTATACTTACAAATTTATCTTGGGTAAGAAATCCGTATCAGAGCGAGTTGGAAATGCGACCTAACCCTAATTTTTTTAGAGGAGCAATAATGAAAATTACTGATATTCAAACTCTGCGGTTTCTATCCGAGGAAGAGGTGTGCCAGATCAATTTCATTATTAAAAATCGGGCATATAAATATATTGCGGCAGCGAAAAAAGATTGGTTGTATCCAGAAAAATATGTTTCAAAATCAGATTGGTATCATTATGGCTACGGGTATTTATTGATGCCTGATCCTAGGGGTGTGGAATATGGAGGGCAAATTCTTATAGGACATAGAGATGGAACGGCATCTGCATTTGATGAGTATGGACGTCGCCCTTGGCAAGAGGGATTTAAAGGATTTGATAAATCTGGAGTTGAGGAGGATTGGTATACCTTTCATAGATTTCAAGGAGAGTTTGCGAGACTCTTTGGTCCATATCGTAGGGGAAGGGCTTTTAATACAATGAGGATTGATAATGAACAAGACGACGACGAATTTCATAAATATCACCTAAATCTTGAAAACGAGTATAAAAAGACAAAAAAGAGAAAACAATAGTATCTAGATTAGTTTCGCCAAAAAATTCGCCGGCCCCGAAGCGAGGGCGCGGCGGAAGGAAGGGGTCTGGGGGAGGAATTCCGCCGCGCCCGAGCGTCAAAATTCAGCGTCCGGATTTTCCCTAAAATACGTTCGGATTTTGTCCAGGGTGCGGAGCCAAAGAAAAACCGTTTTGTCTAGCGGTTTTTTGGTTGAGATAGATAACTTTAATTAAGAAATAGGGTATAATAAAAATAGTTAATCATGTATTATAGATATACAAAATTAAATAAAAATAAAACATGGAAACAAATAATCAAAATTCTATCTCGTCAGGAATAGCGATAGGTAAGACTGCCGGCCTTGTCGCTACAACAATCGTTTTTGCGATTATGGCGTTTCCGGCGGTTTTTTTATTCACCAGCCGCGCCAGCGCTCAAGATTTCAGTCGGTTCAGTGTGCCTAGTGCGGTTTGCCAAGAATATCGCGGTCAGGCGGGTTATAGCATCGAAAATGATACGACTAACGATTGTTCGGTGAAAACCGGTAATAACCAGACGGGCTTCGTCCGCATCCATGCTTATAACGCGAATGGTACTTTTTGCGTGACAATGACCAGTTCTAAGATGGGACAAATTATGGCTCCGTACTGCATACCCATCCCGCAACAGCAACGACAGCAACAACAGCAAGGTGTTTCCCCCAAACTTGTTACACCTCCTTCTTTTCAGATCAGAGAGCTTCAGTACGACACCTTGCCTCACGGTAAACTGATCCAATCTGGCGATAACGAGATGATTGAGCTTACAATGCCCGATGGTTCGAAAATACAAATTGGCGCCAACTCTACTTTTACTCCGGTTTCGGATGACGAAGTGCAAAGCGTTTTTGGCCGATACAGATATATGTGGCAGCCGTTTCATGACGGGCAATGCATCGTTGGACAAAATTTAGTCAGGCAAGCATGTCGCAAAGTTAAGACTCGGGACGCAATTTTGGGCTCTCGGGGCACGGAATTTTTAGTGGATACCGATGAAGCCGGCACTAATGTCACGGTTATTGAGGGAACATTGGGCGTAACCGACTTAAACGGCAAAAAAACAGTTGAAGTTGCGGGAGGTCAGTCCGTCTATATAAAACACGGAGGCCTGCCGGCCGATCCGAAGTCGTTTGATCCGGCAGGAATTGAACACTGGTGGGAGAAAAAAACTTCCGAGCAGACTTTCCAGCAGGCTAATGAGGGAATGGTGATAATAATTATATTCGGCGGTTTGATCTTGTTTATCATCATGCTCATTGTGAAGCGAAAACAAATTTTTCGGAGCCGGGCAAAAGCGCAACAGGTTTTTGTGACCGCAGCGGTAGGTGCATATTGTGTAAATTGTGGAGCAAAAATTTCAGAAGGTGCCAGCTTCTGTAACGGATGTGGTAAACCTCTCAGTGATGTTTCTGTTGGCATCCCTGTTACCGAAAAGAAGAAAAGAGGGCCTCTTTTTCTTTTTATGCGGGTTATTCTAATAATATTTTTTCTTTTATTAATGTTTCTGTTGTGGACTTTTTTTATTTCACCAACGAGGTTTTAATATCGTTCAACTCTCAAATTCCCATAAAACCATTTAATCTCCGCCAATTTCTCCTTCATCATCGCCATATAATCCCTGCTCTCAAGAATTATAATAAGCTTTGAACTGGGGAGCAAACAAAAATCGCCAAGAAGGCGGTTTTTTGGTAGAATGGAAAAAACAAAATGAAAACAAAAATTTTAATTATTTTGATAATTTTGATTGCGTTGGGCGTGGGAGGATTTTTTATTTATAAAAACATTTTTCAACCCGAACCAGAAAATGAAGAGGCATGGCTACCTCCAGAGGAAAAGCCAGTGGAGAGCCAATTTCCTGGTTTTGCACCAGGTAATCTTGGATTAGCAATTACTCCGGACGGGAGAACGGCCTACATCCCTTTCGCGAGTGACGATTCATTATTAGTGGTGGATTTGCCAACATTCACCGTCACCGATTCAATAGATGTATCTACGGCTGGCAGCATGCTTGTTTCAACTGTTGCCATTCTGAGTCCGGACGGGAAAAAGCTTTACGTTTCCAACGAGGGAACCAAGAACGTAATGGTGGTTGATACGGAAACCAGACGCGTCGAAAAAGTGCTTCCAATAGCACCCTTGTTCTCAACCGCCATTACTATGTCAAGAGACGGAAGCAAAGCCTACATACCTTCTGATGGCGGCGGATTGTATGTCGTTAATACTTCTAACTATTCATATCGTCGCATTTTTATACCGGGGGTGATTTTTGGTCCTGTAGCACTTTCTTCCAGCAATCCGGATCTGCTATATACTGTGGGAACATTGATAATTCCACCAGGAGGAGAAGAAAATTTCCAGCCGACCTTCTTTGCCTTTAATGTCGCGAATAACACCATTGTGCGTTCTTCGAGATTGCCAAAACAAATAATACCACCCCGCGCTACGGCACGCCGGCTTGTCATCAATTTAAATGAAACACTAGCCTATTTTAACTGGTTCGATACAGCCTCGGGAGACAAGGGAGCTGGAAATTTCAATATTTTTGATCTTGATAGTTTTAAAGTTCAGACCTCGACACCAATTGAAAATGGGGTTGCCGATTTCGCCGTTAATGAGAAGACAGGCAAGGTATATATTGTAGGATTTTGGGCCGGTGGTGGCGCCCCCGGTAAATTATCTGTCCTAGAATATGACATACCAACCAAGAAGGTTGCTCGTCAAATTCCTGTATCGCCGTCAAGTGACCAACGAGCAATAGCCATTGATCCCGTGAATTCAAACTATCTATATATGTATGACTGAAGGCGACTATAATCTTATACGAAAGCTGGATATTACAACTGGAAAAGAGATTGCTAAAGTGCAATTCAACAAAGCGGATGCCCGACCCTATACGATTATCCGTGGCGATAACAATATAGGCTATATATTCAGTCAGTCTTCGCAAAAAGTTTACAGAATGGATTTGAACTCTGGACAGTTAATCGGCAGTATCGAGATGCCCTTCTCCTTCGCGGGATGGGGGTTTTACCAAGATAAACTTTACTTTGGCAGTGGAAACAGCATCTACGTCGTAAAACCTTCAAATGGCAAAATAATTAAAGAGTACCGCATCGGTGATAATTTCAACCCTAAGACATTCACCTTTTTTGGCGACAAAATGGCAACAATTGATTTTGAGGTAGGGAGTATGGTTGGAAGGCGACTTTTCTTTTTCGATATTAAAAATATGTCTATCATCAAATCCATTGATTTGCCACGCGAACCTCATGGTGATAAAGTAATTGTTTCTCCTGACGGCTCCAAGCTTTATATCGAACGTGGCCAAATGATAGGAACAGCCGTTATCACAGTATTCAACGCCTCTACTCTTGAGGTTATCAATACTATAGAGATTCCCGTTGTTCCACAACGCCGTGGTGCGACCGGCTTTGTCGAAGCTGATTTTGATGAAACAAATAGAATCCTTTATCTGGCAGGATTCACTTCTATTTACAAAATTAACATGGATACTGATAAGCTGATCGACATTCTAGACTTGATAGATGTTTACGAATCGCAGAATATTCACGGTTGGCCACCTAGCGGGCTTTGTGGCGTGGTGCTTTCTTCTTCCAAAGATAAACTATTTGTCATCTCCGGGGACGCCCACTCCATGTATGCTTATGAACTCATTAAATCTTCCTGGACAACAAAAATCACCAATCTTAAAGGATATTTTATTACTGATGCCATTACTTCATCCGACCGACGATACCTTTATACTGTCAATCAAGAAAGCGATAGCATAACAATGGTTGATTTAAATTCGGGCGATGTTGTGAGAATAATTGAACTGTAAAAACAGTGGGCGCGGGTACGGGAGTCGATGTTGGGGCAAGTTATGGACTATCCAAAACCGGCACCTCAAACCACTCTTTTGTGGTCTGCCAGTAGGTTCGAACGTCGTCCGCTCCGCGGAGCCCTCATTTTTCGCCCGAGAGCGAAGCCGTGAACCGAATTTATTCTGGTTCTGCGGTTTTTCTCGGGTTTTTTGTTAAAATTTGGTATTATAGATAAAGGAACAATGAAAACAAAAATTTTAATTATTGCAGTAGTTTCAATTGCTCTGGGCGTAGGAGGAGTTTTTGTTTATAAAAATATTCTCCAGCCTCAGCCAGAAAAAGAAGTCAAAGAAGAAGGAGCTCCTGTGGCTGAAGAAAAACCAGAAGAACAGGCCCCTGAAGAAAAGGAAGAAGTAGAGAAGCCCCCCGAGGAAGAAATAATAGAGACGCCGGCAGTTCCAAAAGAAAAATTGGCCTGTCTTTATCAATGCTGTATCAATGAGACTTATAAATCTAAAACCTGCCCTCTTGGCTACGAATGTAAAGAAAATAAGTGTGTTGAAAGGCCAGTAGAATCAAAAGTCGGCCCCGTATATGCCCAAGAAACGCATTATGCCAAGCCTTCGCCAGACGGCAGATATCTATACATTCTCAGCGCGGACTCGCGTAACATTATTGTGCTGGATATTGAGAACCGAACCATCGTACAAAACATAAAGATGCCCGGTTTGGGGAGCCAGGCAACGGAGATGATTTTTTCCTCCGACGGACGATGGATGTACACTCTCGACGCCGGTGTAATTGGGGATGGTCACGTAGTCATAATCAATACCAAGACCCAGAAGATTGACCGCCTGATTAGCCTCCCGAGATCATCTGAACCAGGTTCTTGGTTTGGAAATATCGCCATTTCCCCGGACGAGCAGTTCCTGTACATTTCATATTCTCAGGGAATTTACCGCGTGAACATCGAAAGCGAACAAGTTACTAAAATATCGAATATTAGGCAAATTGTCTTCTTAGTATTCACTCTCAATGGAAAATACCTTCTATGCGCACATAACGCACATAATGAAACTTACTCTTTAGATATAATCGATCCAGATAGCGGTAATTTAGTTGATTCAATTCCGGTAGGAGATTGGCCTCAATACATTGTTGAATCTCCAGACGGCCAGATGGTTTATGTGACCAACTGGGAATCTGGGGGCGTGTCGATTATTGACTTTGAGAAAAGAAAGGTTATTGCCACGGTTCCAGTTGGGGTTAATCCGTTAGGAATGGCCATTACGTCTGACGGCAGCAAGCTTTACGTGGCGGTCACCGCCCAAGCGCTTGAACATGTAGAGGGTGAAATGTTTGGGTCTTCGTCCAAAGTGGCGGTAGTGAACACTAAGACATATAGTGTCGTCAAAGAGGTGAGGCCTGGATGGGCCCCTCGCTTCGTGAATATCTCCCCGGACGGGACCAAGGTTTACGTAACTGAGTATCGGGGGAAGGTTCATGTCATAGATATCGCCAGCGACGATCTTATCGATTCCATACTCTTAACCCGTCCGGCAACCTACAGGCCCGGCGATATTGCTATTACACCAGATGGCTCCAAGCTCCTCATATACGCCAGTGGCATCAATCAGGTCCTAATGATAGACACCGCCACCCATGCATTATTGGCTCGCTTCGACGTGTTTTCCGACGCCATTGCCATCAGCTCCGACGGACAACGAGCCTACATCCCGGGATCTCGGTTTGCTGTTATAGATATCCCAAATCGCACCGCAAGGTATGTTGAGATGTCAGACATCGGAGGAGGCAATTTTCAAATTGTCCTATCCAAGGATGACCGCATCGCTTACATCGCAGATGTCAAAAGAGATCTTCTGCAGGTCGTTGACTTGGAGAGCTGGCGGTTAATAGCCAATATACCTGTAGGCAACATGGGAAGCCCAGAGGTCGGTCTAGCCATCACCCCTGATGGGAATAAAGTCTTCGTATCTAATGGTCACTCGAAGAACATCTCAGTGGTCAGCACGGCTGAAAAGAGAGTCATTGACACCATCCCAATGGAATCTGGCCTTGCCGGCATAGCTATCAGCCCTGATGGCAGAATAGCATATGTCATAGAGATACAGTCGCCTGTCGGGGAACAAAGAGGCGTCGTGACTATCGACGTTGCCACGCACAGAGTTATTCAACGATTGGGTCAGATGGAGCCCCTCAGCTTCGGCCACCCTTTCGAGGTCGCAGTCTCCCCAGACGGCCAGCACGCCTATTTCGGCGGCGTTGACGGCGAGATCGTCGTCGTCATGGATGTGGAGAATGGTTCCACGCGCTATATCGAGGGTGGCCTCGACCCGTTCAACTTAGCTCTCACCGAAGATGGTCGACTGCTTTACGTAAGTAATATGAGTAGCGATGACATTACGGTTATTAATACTCAAACCGAAAAGGTTGTGGACAGAATTCCTATCCAGATTAAATGAAACCAAAAATTTTAATTATTTTAATAATTTTAATTGTCCTGGGAGCGGGAGGGATTTTTGTTTATAAAAACGTCCTCCGCCCCGGACCGGAAAAAGAGGAGGGGGCTCTGGTGGGTGAAGAAAATAAGGACTGTATTTACTCCGATAAATACGACGTTAAACTTGTCATGCCCACTGTCTTTGGCTTGCCCGCTCAATTTGCTTTATTACCCAATGGCGATATTGCTATTGCTGATTTCTCTAACAACCGAATTCTATTATTTAGCGATGGCGCATTTAAAACGGTCGTCTCCGATGGTATAAGATCGTGGGCCGTCGCCGTTTTTCCCGACAGCCGCATTATTTATGCCAAAGAAAACGGTGAAGTAATGGCCCTAGATCATAAAACGAGAAAAGAAGAATTATTGGGTAAAATACCATCAAAACATCAACCCCAGGCCTTAGTTGCTGATAAAGAGGGGAATATTTATATTGGGACAGAAGGCAATAATCTTTATCGAATTAAAGATGGAAAACCAGAGATACTAGCCGAAGGTTTACCATTTCCTGACCCCGGCTTTCCGGCTATAACCGATATTGCAGTTGGCTTCGATGGCACAGTATATGTTGCAGGATTTGAGCGAGTTGTTGCTGTGGATTCGACAGGAACCATTGAAACAATTGCTGATGGTTTGAATTACGAACCTGTTTGGGTGGAGATTTCTCCCGATGGCTTGCTTTATATCAATGAGTTAGCCAGGGGTTTGCAACAGTTTAATCCTAAAACAAAAGAGCTGCGTCAGGTTAAAGTAAGATATGGTTTTGGAGATATGGTAGCCCTGACCGCGGATAACTTCATTTTCTATGATTTCCAAGGAATATTTTATAAATTAAACCTTAAAACCAATGCCGTCGTTCCGCTGTATGTGAACGCCGGAAATAATTCCGCCTTTGCGGCTGAAGCCAACGACAGTGTATTTTTTGCCACGCCGCCCCTTGAACCGGTTCTAAAACAACATATGGTTAAAGTTCAGGGCAATGGCACACGTATTGATTTGTCTAATCTTGAGTACAAAACCATCTTTTCTGCCGATGTTGATAGTAAAAATCGCCTTCATCTCCTGACCGATATTGGTATTGTCCGGGTTAATGACGATGGTTCAACTTGGGTATTGCCAATAGATTTTGAGAGCAAAGGTTTTCTTTATTGGAAGAATCTCGCCGTAGGTTCAGATGTTTGGTACGTTATCACAACAGACCTACGTGAACAAATTAAAGTTTTTTCTATCGATGAATCGGGCAAAATAAAAAATCTCCCGATTAATTTTACTCGCGACTCATTCGAGGAAGATAAGGTTTATGAAGTTAGTGATGCTCGGATTGATATTGCGTCCAACGGCTCAGTTATTCTGTTTGTTACAGCCAAGGGTTCTTCCTCTCAAGGCCCCTACCTTCAAAGAGTCTATCGGGCGGATGAAGATGGTTCAAACTTGAGAGAGATCGCCCGTCTTGATTCCTCTCGGATTGCTGGTATGGTTGACATTGCCGTTGGCTCTAATAATGACCTCTTTGTTTTAACTATGCAAGGTGAAACCGGCGGCCCTGATTCTATTTATCGCATTGATCAGGATGGTAAAACGTCAGAAGCTGTTCATATCTGCGCTGGTCGCGATCCTAAAAGTATTGATGTTGATCCCAGCGGTAATATTTGGTTTAGTACAACCCTTGGCGTGTTCAAAGCTATCCCAAAATAGGTAAATTCTCCCAAAACCAAGTTCGAATTCTTACTTGGCTTAGATAATAGCTAGCACCTGTTTTATCTGTTGAAGCACGACTTCAGGGTAGCCAAACACCTCCTCCCATCTCAAAGTTCTAAAATCGTCCGCTAGGGCGAGCCAATCATTGACAATACCACAGAAAAGCGTTACTGTTTTAATTAGAAAGGAGGTGAAATAATGGAAAAGAAAGTAATTTGCTTGTCTTGTAAGAAAGGGGTGGAGGTGAAGTTAATAAGCTATGGCGACGGACAAATAGCAATTTGTCCGGTTTGCCACCAACTCGCCTATAATGGCAAGTAAAAAAATAGCGGGATGGTAAAAGCAAAGAAATCAAAACGCTTTTACCTTTCCGCTAATATTCCCAAGTAAGTGTTTTAAAAAGACTTATTTAGGACAAGCAATCAGCTTAAAGTGAGCTGGTTTTTTGTTTGTAGTAATAAAAACAAGTTAGTTTCTTCCAATTCTTCCCTTATCTTTCTCCAATCTAAAGTTCTAAATGCGTCCAATAGGGGGAGTCAAATTAGCAATTTTGTTTTTATTATCGTATAATATATAAATGATAATTTATGGTTAAAAACTATGCCAATAAAAAAATCATATTTGGAACAAAAATGGTGTTATAGGGTTGCAAAAGTATTTTTTTTGATACTTCCGCTATTAGTCGCAGCTATTGTTTTTTTAAATGGGAAAATAAATATTTTTGATATATCGCAGAAAAACATTCTTGGTATATTACAGAAAAATATTGTTTATATCATTTATATTGCAATAGGGTTGGTCTTGTACTTCTTAATTTTAAAGGCGATTTGGAGAATTTTTCTCTATATTGCATTTGGCGGATTGGAAGATGATACAAGAAAGAAGGGTAGCGAGGCGACGCAATCTGTTAATCCAGCCACTCAGCTGGTAGTTCCTATTATAATTCTCGTGGCCGTTTTCGCTATCGCCGTGTTATCCCAGACGGGATATATCAAATTACCCCGAATAAACCTTAATTCTGGACAGTCAAGTCATACATATGGCGCATCCTGTACGAGTAGCGGTGGAAAAACAGGTCTATACGGTACAAATGGGGATTGCTATACATGTTCTGGGGGTACTGCAGTTACAAATCCTATAAATAATAATTGTTCAAACGGTATAGCCGGAGTTTACTGCTGCGGTACTGCTGGCGGAAACAACGGAGGAAATGGAGGTAGCAAGTGTATTTCTACGGGATGCGGTTCCTCGTGGTACTGTTCGGGAAGCTATTATTTAGGAGGACAGCAAATCAGGGTCAATGGATGTTTTCCTGTGCGCATGGGAGATGTTTATCCAGGATGGTCGGGTACCTGCAGACAGTGCCCTTAATTTTTCAATGTTTATAGGTGGCTGTAGCCCTCACTCTTACAGATATTAATTCTGTGGCTTAAGATTAGGTATATTTAATAGAGATCCTCATCTTGTCTTTGGAGTATAGTTCTAACATCGTCCAGCCAATTCTTTTATTTTAATCAATGCAATTTCTGGATACTTGAACACCTCTTTCCAATCTAAAGTTCTAAAATCGTCCGCTAGAGCGAGCAAATCAACCAAGAACTTCTTTTGAGCGTGTCCGCTATTACGACACAAATTGTGCAATACAAAATGTCGTTTAAGAATAGAAACCGTCTTTTTGATAGGCCCCTTAATCCTATGCTTGGACTTAAAGGTATCGTGGGTTATAATAAAAATAGATAAAATGGGGCGTATAAAATATTGACAAAAAATAAATTAACTTGTATAATATAATTATTGGATAAATTTGGGTGGTTGCGAATTATTATTGGCTTTTATTGTTTAATAAATATATAATTAATATATAAATAACAAGAAATGACAAACAAAGAATTAGAGAAAAAATTACTAGATCATCTAATTGACTTGGGGGAAAAGAGTTCTAAACTCCCTCCTTTATCCAGAGAGGAAGAAAAAATAATTGAAACTGATAACAAGTTTGAATCAGTTTATTTTTCCAATAAGCTTGAAGGAAATCATCTTACCGAAGAAGAAGCTAAGAATGCTATTCTTTCGGATAATTAATAATGGACGCAAAAGAAATTCAAATTAAAGAACAAAGAGGCCTGTGGAAGGCTTCTTCTTATATTCATAAAATTGCAAAAAAGTTAATAAGAAAAAAAGAACCCATTAGAGTTAGGTATCTTTTGGAGGCACATAGAATTTTATTTTCAGAAACTAACGAAAAAGATGCAGGCGGAAAATATAGAATAAACGTTCCCATTATTAAACGCGTTGATGATACTAGATTAATGGTTCCCAATTGGACTAAAGTTCCAGATCAGATGGCAACTCTTGATGAAGAGTTAAAAGCCAAAACATTTCAGTTAGATTATCCTCTAACAAGAAATGAATACGCCAGGATTATAGATCTAGCCATTAAAACATCTCATAAGCTTACACAAATTCATCCTTTTTATAACGGAAATGGTCGTATTTCTAGATTGCTTATAAATTTTATATTATCACGTGCCGGTTTGCCGTTTATTGCTATGAAAGAAGATAAAATACTGTATTTAAAATCTATGTTACAAGCCGATAAGTGTGATATAGGATTATTAAGAAGATTAGTCCTTAGGGGATTAATAGATGTTCAAAGTAAAAAAGTTCAAAAACAAAACAATTTGTTATTATTAGAAGGCAAAAAGCAAAAGAGTTTACTTCCTTATAAATACAACTTTAAATAAAACTTAAACTGTTCATTTCTTTTCTCATTAGCTCCCAGTTCAAGGTTCTAAGCGTATCTAATAGGGGGGTTAATATTGGATATATTTTGATGCCGCTTGATAGAGAATCGCCAATCAGGCGGTTTTTTGGTAGAATGGAAAAATGAAAAAAAGATACATAGTGGTTGGTATCGTTAAAGACGGAGATAGAGTGGCACTTGGTAAAAAAGCTAAGGGACAGCCTCCGTATCCTGACGTTTGGCATACGCCAGGTGGAGGCACAGAAGATCAAAATTTGGCCGAGGATTTGTTTGATAAGCAGGATTTTGATAACGAATATTTTCATGGCGAACTTAAACGGGAAATGAAAGAAGAATTGGGGGTGGAGATAAAGAATATAAAATGTATTACCCCTCAATATCGAACTTCGCCCAGAGAAGCTGAAACAGAAGACAAAAACGGTGAAATGACTCATTATTATTTTTTGGAATATTTATGTGGATATGCTGGAGGAAGTTTACAACCAGCCGATGATTTAGCTGAAGCAAAATGGTTCACGAAAAAAGAACTAAAGGATGTATCTTTAACACCTCCTAGTCAAGAGATGTACAAAGAATTGGGATGGATATAGCTATAAGGTAGCGTACTCGTAGTATCAAGCTAAAGTCAGAAAATCGCCAAGAAGGCGGTTTTTTGGTAGAATAAAATATATGGAATGTCAAAAAGAAGAAAATTTAAAAGATTGTCCGTGTACTTATCCTGATTGCCCGAGAAAGGGGATGTGTTGTGAGTGTGTTAAACACCATCTGGAAAAAGGAGAATTGCCGGCTTGTTATTTCTCAGAGAAAGCCGAAAAAACTTTTGACCGTTCAATCGAGAATTTTATCAAGAAGCGAAAATAATCAAAATTTAGGCCGAAGTTGAGGGAGGCGAATTAAAACAAATTATTTATCCACATTATAACTATTTGAAATAAATTAGTTATCCACAACATATCTCTTGACAGATATATCATATATGATATATAATGAGAGCACAATAGAATATAAAGTAAAGTTCTACAAAGATATTAAAACTGGCCGCAGTCCAGCTCTAGAATATATTGAAGGATTAACTGATAAAGAAGGCGCAAAAGTATTAAGGTATATTGAATTTTTGCGAGTTAATAAAGGATACCTAAATGAACCCTATTCTAGACATATTAAAGGAAAGATTAGAGAGTTAAGAGTTGATTTTAGTAAAAACCGGCATAGAATTTTTTACTTTATTTTCGTAAAAAAGGCGATAATTTTACTCCACGCCTTTTTAAAGAAAACAAATAAGACACCATTATCTGAAATAAAAAGAGCTGAAGAAAATTATTTTAATGTTTTAAAGAATCCAAAAATATATGAATAAAAGAAGAAAAACTCAAAAAGCAGTTGATTTCCGAAATTATCTTGCTGAAAAATTAAGAAATCCTAAATTCAAGAAACATTATGATGAATATGGTAAACAATTAGAAATTGCTTACCAGATTTTGCAATTGCGCAAGCACAAAGGAATGTCTCAGGCAGAGCTAGCAAAAAAAATAGGTACAAAACAAAGCAATATTGCCAGAATAGAAGCTGGGCAACAAAATTTTACTACTGATACTCTTCAAAAAATCGCTTCGGTATTTAAACGGGAACTCAAAATCGAATTTGTTAAATAAACTTGTTTTAATTAATTGTAGAGACTAATCACAATCGCCAAGAAGGCGGTTTTTTGGTAGAATGAAAATGAAAGGTCGGATATCTTTAATTAACTAATATACAAAAAACTATGCGAAAAATTAAAAATAACCCATTACTTATAGTTTCTTTAGTATTGGCGATTACTCTTTGTTTTTCAGTCGCCTTTGCCAAGGCACAAAATGAGAAGCAAGTTAATGGTGCAGAGCACCGAAGCACTGTGGCGACATTTGTTCATAGCCTTTTGAATATAGCTGATAAAGAACAGGGAGGAATAGGCGAACAGGTTAAAATAGTTGCCCAAGCACAGAATGAAACCAAAGACAAGGTGGCTGATGCAATAGATAAAATCCAAAATAGAAGCAAGACAAAAACATTTTTAATCGGAACGGATTATAAAAACATTGGTCAATTGCGTAGCGAGATGGTGAAAACCGG
>Ga0315284_10001652_pt1 | contig 31902 bp, 28 predicted proteins | sample YL17G09_16_MG_FD_203696 | JGI IMG/M metagenome (GOLD analysis project Ga0315284, IMG submission 203696) | Sediment microbial communities from Yellowstone Lake, YNP, Wyoming, USA - YL17G09_16 | ecosystem: Environmental > Aquatic > Freshwater > Lake > Sediment | place: USA: Wyoming | collected... | reverse complement strand
CTCACAATCTCACAATCTCACATTCTCACCGATTATTGGTTGATAATACACGGTAAATATATTAATATATTTACCGTGTATTATCAACCAATAATCGGTGAGAATGTGAGATTGTGAGATTGTGAGATTGTGAGATTGTGAGATTGTGAGAATGTGAGAAAATAGTGTGAGAAAACAGGGTCGGCGGAGCGAAGCGACCCAACCCCCCCTTCGGGGGGGACTACGCCATCTTTTAGTTCTATCTTTTTCTATCTTTTTTTACCTTTCTTTTTCATCTTCCGAGAGATTTTCTCTTCTTACTCTTTCTTCTCATCTCAAAAAGATTCATCATCCGTCCAAAAACATAGAAAACCAGAAAAAATTGAAATCGATTTTTCTCTTACCTATTTACATCAGCGTCCCAACAAGGAACTATAATGTCTGTCAATCCCAATCTCGCAACTCTTATGGGTCTCGTCGAAGACCTCCAAGACCAAATGCCCGAAGGTAAGTATCTCGAGGCGATGAATGCCCTCCGCGACCTCCACAAAAATCCATCCCTCCGCCCTGCCGCCGTCCCAGCACCATTTCAAGTCCCAGAAGGAAGTATCGAACTCACGCCCGGAGAATGGTTACTTTATATTGATGCGAAAGCACGCCGCGACATTCAACACCGTCATCGCCCCGAAGTCCAAATAGCATACGAAGGATACAGCAAAATCAATACCGCCTGTGATGAAGCAAATGTCACACTTGCCGAATGGATGGCGATGGAACATCCCGCCCGAAGACCAATCATCCGACGAGCGTTGGAATTACAAATGAAACAGAACGACTTATACCATACTGACGTGTCACCTGAAGTTTGCCCCTTCATCGCCAGACACGCAGTCGGAAGATGGGGGTCTCCCTACACCCCAAACGCCACCTGGAACTGCGTTTGCGGTTCAAAAAATATCCTATCCAAAAATTGGAAGACTCACGAGGAGGGCGACAAACATCAGGCGTGGCACAACGGCGGACGAATTGTCACCAAACCCAAAAAAACCTGGATGAAGGCAAATACAGGACCAGAGACGAAGTTCCACACACTTCTCGGCATCACAATACATTACGAGTCATATGGAGCAAAGTTCGCTCTTCAAACACCGAACGAATGGACTCATCCCGCCGACCTCGGCGAAAACAACCCACACTACCACTCATTTAAAGAGTGGGAAATCTGCGAACGAAAACCACTCGCACCCACCACCATCACCTCCGACGCTCTCCCCACTTACCCACCCGCAGTCTATTCACCAGCATTTCCTCACCTCCCCCAATACTTCTCTCACATCCGCGACAGAACAGGTTCCTACAACCACGATGACCTGACAAATGACAACTGGATTCGAATGATGTCAATTCAAGACCATCACCTCTTCCTGGAGATGGTATTTCAGGAGATTTAAGTAAGTCACACACCGGAGCGGTCGTTGCTCCTTTTTTTTTATGATAATTCCAATCCCATATCAATCCAAAAAAATTGAAATCGATTTTTCTCTTTCTACCATATTATACGCTCCTACACAAGACACAATTCGAATGGAAAATACCAGAACCAGCAGACAAAATTATAATTGCGTTGTTGATGAATTAAGAGATGACTTTCTCCACGACCTCGCTCACACAAAATACAAAGGTAAGTTTATCATCAATTCCACCCCCCTCTACCCAGAAGACACTCCGGCGTCAGAACGCCTCGGAAACTGCTTTGACGAAAACTTCGCGGTCTATCTAAAAATGATGAAGAAAGGTGCCAAGTTCATTCACGGCGAGATGAGAAGCAGACTTGCCGAATGGTCGGAGACCGATGACTGTCGCGGAATGCCTATGTGGCACGTTTGGGTCGAAGTTGATGATATGGTCTATGACTGCTCTAACGGGAAGAAACTCATAATGCCGAAGGAAATGTTTTACCTCCGGTATAGGGTCGCCTGGAGCGAAGACTATCCTTTGACTTTTGCCTTTGAGAGTGCGACTCGACTCACAATCGGACGACCCCCTCCCAGCGAAAATCTTCGAGTCTTGGCAATCAAAGAAAAACAGCGACAATTCGGATTCATCGACCTCGACCATAGGTAAGTCACCAGACACAAGGACAGGGTGTCCTTTTTTTTACAATAAAATTGAAATAAACATAAATCTCTCGAACATATATATACAGACCTACTTTTATGGACGAACTTACGCTCGCACAAAACAAAATCAACCAACTCACGCGTCGAGTCGAGGAACTCGAGGAACTTATCCGCACCGCACGCGACCACGCACTAACACAACAAATTACACTCGATAATTTAGAGCAGTTTAACTCAAACCAAAACTTCTGTGACCGCTGTGAAGAACTCATTACCGAACGATTGTGCGTGACTTGCTACTTGGAATTATTCACTCCAGAAGAAGAAGACGAAGAATATGATGAAGTTGCTGAAGATGAACGCAACGCCAGTCATTACGAAATCGTTGATTCAGTCACGCGACCAAACTCTCCTTTCTCAAAAATTATCCAAGCATAAAAATAAATATGATGATATTAGCATTTCAATTGAATCCAGAAAAAATTGAAATGATATTTCTACATTATGGAGTATGTAGTGCCTCTAACCAGACAATTATACGATGACTACGATTACGAATACGAATACGATGACCGGACACTTCGCTCTCATAAGGAATATGTGTGGTGGTGACGCTGATGTGGCGACGGAGATTTTGAAGACCCAGACGGAGACTGGTGTGACACAATTCCACACCTGCGATGAATGTCACCGATACTGCTACACGGGTGGCGTCCTTTACCCTGACAGTTATACCTGCGTGGATTGCGACGACGAGGAGGAGGAAGAAGAAGAAGAAGAAGAAGAAGAACACGAATGCGTGACTTGCGGAAAGACCGGACTTCAATACGACGAACCACTTGACCGCCCCGACCTTCACCTGTTCTGCTGCCGTTTAGACGGATATTGCCGAGACTGCTGGAAGCAGGTGCCAATTGAAGACAAACGCCTCGACTTCGGACCGGACTATGATGAGAACGATTAAACAGGTAAGAAAAAGAGTGAAGGTAAGCACTTTTTTTTCAATATGCCGAGAGATTAATAATAAAAACAAATATCCAATTCATATATAAAATGGCATCAATTCCGAATAATGGTTATGCCGCCGTTATGGCGGGTTCGAACGTATATACCGGTTCTAATTATTTTGGGTCTGATTGCCCTCAAACACCTATCCTACCTACTGTGGGCGATGACCTCTGTAATCTAACATATGTAAGCGGATTTCCCTTTGGTCCAACCGGAGCAACCGGAGCAACCGGAGCAACTGGAGCAACCGGACCTACCGGTCCATCTGGTCCTACCGGTCCTACCGGTCCTACTGGAGCATCCGGTCCGTCATTTGTTGGACCTACCGGTCCTACTGGTGCGGGTGGCGTTGTAACGAGTATCACTCCAGGACTGAATATCGGTGTCACCGGCACAGCAGCAATCCCTATTGTCAGTTTATTAGCACCCCTCACAAGCACCCTCTCACTCGGCACTCAATCCGTCACAGGAACAACCGGTAATATAACCCTAATCAACGTCCCCGCCACATCACAAGCATCTATGAGTGCGTCACTTATTAGGGTTCAAGACACCAGCGTTGGTGCTATATTCGCCAGTATGACGGAATTAGGTTTTACAAATAATAACGCCACAAGTGGTATGAATTATACACCAACCACAATCACTAAAACTGGAGCAGGGTCACTACTTATCCAAAACGCGACCAACTCTACTACGATTTATGCTAATTTAGGTATTGCTTTAAATCCTGGGTCGGGGTTTGTGAATCTTTCTCAACTTTCGGGGTCATCAACTCGATTGACAACCACTCTGGCGAATCATAACTTTTACCCTGATTTTGTGCTGACTAATGGGGGGATAAATGTTGCTACTGCTCCTCCCCCTGCTGTCACGTTTGGGCGTCTTACCTGTGCTAATTACGGTGTTGTGGCGAATCATACCTGGTCGGCGTATGGTGATTCAACCGACGCTCCAGGCGTGATTTCATTCTATAGAGACAGTTACGGTAGAGTTTGGTATTCTACTTTTGCTGGTGGGATTTTTGTTAGAAATGATTTATTTCAGTCGCCCGACCTATACAGTTTTACTCTTGGTGGTGGTGGTGAAGGAGCATTTTGTTATTATGAAGAGAGCGACACTATGTTTGTTGGAGGTCAATTTACTACCGTTGATGGACACGTCCAATCCGGTATTTGTCGGTTCGATTTAAACGGTGGGGGGACACCAACCCTTTCCCTGATGGAGGACTCCTCCGCCTCTCCCCCGATTCAAGGTGTAACTGTTGTTCCCGGTGGAGGAGTTTATTCCATCGCGGGGGTTACTGGGGGTAATTTAATTGTCGGTGGAAACTTTACGGTCGATACAAACTCTAATCCGGTTCCATATTTATTCTTTATGGCAAATGCGTTCGTGGCGACAGGCACTCAAACCTACGGCACTTTTAGTGGAGGAACGGACGGTCCTGTTAATTCTGTATATTATGATTCAGTCGGCAGCAACGTCTGGATTGGTGGTAATTTTACTCAAGTCAGCGGTAGTCCTTTTAATTATTGTGCTCGTTTTGATGGTGTTCTTTCTACTTGGGATATTGTCGCAGGGAACTTATTGGACTACTACGTTAAGTCAATCATAAATACCCCTTACTCAAATCTGTTATTTCTTACAGGTGGTTTTACTGCTCTTGCCGGCGGGCAAAATTATAGCACATATATAGAAGCAAGCACCCCTGCGAACTCGAGCGATACAGGTCTCGTCGGAATGGCGACTTTCTACGACCCCTCCTCCCGGAATAGCACTTTTTATGACGGCACACATTTCGGCGTTATAAATACGAATGGATGTCGGGTTAATACGGGACAAACTACTTGGGATGACTACGACAATCCAACCACCTACGGGGCGTCAGGATATATCACAGGAATATCATATTTTCAGGCGGAGTGGAAGACCTCATACGACGCGAATGTTAAGTTATGGAGTCATACATTAGTGGGTGATGATTGCGTTTATTCAGGCAATTTTAAATATCTGACCTCCACATACACCAACTTCACATTACCACAACCGAATATGGCACAGCAGTTTATAGGTGACCTGACAAACACATTTTGGACTCCTATCGGAACTCCTAATGGAACTTTTTCTTAACGCCGAGAGATTTTGTGGAACAAAATTATCGGTAGATAAGATTAATAATAAAAACAAATACTCATCATATTATATAATAAAATGGCGAGTATCCCTAATAATGGTTATGCCGCCGTTATGGCAGGCACGAATGTATATACCGGTTCTAATTATTTTGGGTCTGATTGCCCTCAAACACCTATCCTACCTACTGTGGGTGATGACCTCTGTAATCTAACATATGTAAGCGGATTTCCCTTTGGTCCAACCGGAGCAACCGGACCTACCGGTCCTACCGGAGCAACCGGACAATCTGGTCCGTCATATGTCGGACCTACCGGTCCTACCGGACAATCCGGAGCAACTGGACCTACCGGTGCTGGTGGTGGAAACCTTCAGACAGTTTTAAATGCTGGAAACTCCGCATTAAATACAAATATTCTACTGACAAGTAGTCTGCCCCAAACCAATACCATATCGGCGGGCGGAATGAGTAATACCGCAACTACGACCGTTTCTTGTGTCGATGCTTTGAATCTTTCTGCTACTGGTGTTTTTGGGGCGATAAATATTACAGCGACCGACGGAATCGTTCTGGATGGAGGAATAAATAATATAGATATGAACGTCACCTCCGCTGATATTAATTTAAGTTCTTTTGGCGGTAAAGTAACTACAAATTGCCGCCTCAAACCCTTACAAATAGAAGATACTGCTGGCAGCACGGGCGGTGCTGGTTTTCTTTTATCTGCTGGTCTTGCTGGTGGCACTTTAGCGTGGGTTGCTTCTGGTGGTGGCGGACCTACCGGTCCTACCGGTCCTACCGGACCTACCGGACCTACCGGTCCTACCGGTCCTACCGGTCCTACCGGACCTACTGGACCTACCGGTTCTACCGGACCCACAGGTCCAGGGTCAGCATCCTTTTCTTATACAAACGGAACTCAACCAACAAACACTCCTGTTGCTATACCTCTACCTACTGCTGCTTTCCAGCAATTAAATCTCATATCATCTGGAATACAACAAGACCCAACTGCTCAAGTCTGGTCGAACTATACTCCTCCGTCTCCGTGGGGTGGAACTTCTACTGCTGCGTATTTAGACTCGCAAGACCGATGGTGGATTGGGGATAGTGCTGGAAATATTCTAATGTCATCACCCGGCAGTCTTCTTTTGAATGCTGCTGCTGCTGTCAGTTTCGGAAGTGGTGTTGGAACGGTTTATTGCTTTTTTGAATACAACGGATTTATGTATATCGGCGGTAATTTTGATGTAGTCCAAACCATAGGCGGTTCCGTCCTAACTCCGCAAGGTAATATAACTCGATTTACTTTTCCAGCAAATCCATACGTCTCCCCCTATCTTGCTATTAGTCCAATCTACGATACTTCACTAACAACTGGAACAGTCGGGGTTAATGGTGTTGTTTATACGATTAATGTTTCATCTTCAGCAACCCTCGGAAGATTATTAATCGCTGGTGGTAATTTTTATGATACATTTCCTACCCCTTTTGTCGGGTCTCTTTCTGGTATAATTATTATGACTAATCCTGATGCTACTTCTGGCACCCAGACTTATAATAATGCGGGTGACTGGGCGAGGGTTGAAGGCAGTATAGTAACTGTATTTGCTATAACAAAACAAGACTCGAGTGATACTTTTGCGGTCGGTGGTGCGTTCCTAACTTCCGGACAACCCGGCGGACAAATACCCGCTGATTATTTTTTTACTATGAGCGTTGTCGGCGGTGCCGGGTTCTCCCCCCTTCCCCTTAATCAACCTGTTTATAGTATGTGTATGTCAGCAACCACAGCAGACAGTATATTCGTAGCAGGTCTCTTTACTGGTTTTCCCCTTCATCCTGATTATAATTTTTATTATAACTTGACAACAACACTAACAAGCAACGCCGCTCCCGTTGTAGGTTCAGATGGCAGCGACTATCCCGTTGTTAATTCGAGGGCAGGTCGCGATATTATCCTTTACAGGGGGACGAATCGCGTGACTTATTCTACAGATGGAACCACTTGGGTCGATTTAGGAGTATCAGGAACAATCGCAAACCCGGGTCTTTATGTTATATTCGACACCGATTCTCCGCCACAATACTATACCGCAAATGCGAATGCGACGCTGCTTCGACAATATCTTAATCAACCCGCCCCTCCCGCCCCCATCGCAACATTCACATTACCCTCCGCAAAGTTTCGCTCCTCCGCCGCTCCCGCATCCGTATTCACTAATGCCGTATTCTCTACAAACTACGGTGCTCAATCTTTTCTTTCGGATGGAACGGGGACTTTTTGGTCTCCTATGGGAGCATTCACTACCGGTTTAACCTTCACTTAATTCCTCGCGGATTTCATCTACGATAATTCCGCTATTCGCGGATTTCTATCGCATCCGCCACTATCTCATCATAACTCAACCCAGTCCCTTTATGGATTTTTTTCATACCTGCTTGAAACTCCGGCAATTTCATATTGTCCTCCATCAGGCACAGCACACGCCACACACAAAACGCACCACAGGTATTCACATTTCCGTTCTTATTCTGTAAATCCATCTTGTTATATATCACATCCCATCCTTCACCTTTCGCCTTATTCAATAGGTCTTCCATATAATTATGTGTCGCATCTACCACCTGATTCTGCTCCGGACTATTCCACTCCAACGGCGAGTTCGGCGAATACGGTGATGAACCATAGGGGCAGAAATACTCGATTGTGCTTTCATATCGCATTACAGCGACCCAGTGACCATTTTGCGGCGTGTGCTCGTATAGCATAATAAAATAATCTCGTGGTCTCTTCAAAATCGTCTGGATACTCGGGTAGTTTTTCAGTTCGCGAAACATCAGGATTTTCGCCGACGGCAAATACAAATCTATATCCTTATCACTCATCGGTTCAGATATTATCTGCTTCAGTTTAGAACTGCCTTTCGGTTCATTAAATACATCAGCGGGATTAGGTTGATTCGGTTGGATGACATTCATTTTTATATATACTCAATTCGTTTGTTTTTACATTCCTTCTTATTGATGATGAAATTATATATAAAAACAACTCATTCATTATTATCATAAAACCCGCATTAGAAATGTCTCTCAACGCTCTTGGTGTTTCTCAACTTCCTCTGCCCGCCAACGCTTCAGCAGCAGGAGCAGTAGCAGGTGCTATTTTTTCTTGGGGTGCCGCCCCTTACTCCGGTCTTCTATGTCCCTCGAAGTATGATGTGATTTTGGGAACTACCGGTGCTTTCGCACTCGGACTTTCCGCCGTCGCCCTTAACCAGACGGTAGGAACAGTAACCAACCTTAATATCGTCTCCGCCGCTCAAGCGGCAGCGTGTATCGTCGAAGTGTGGCAAATCTTCCCTGCTCTTCCTCCTGTTGCTGGTGCCACCACCGTCGGTGCCAAATATGTTGGTATTGTATCATTCACCGCAGGTCCCCCCGCCCTCGGGACTCTCTCGATGGCAGCGGTTCAATCGACAGGGGCGGTTGAAAACACATTCACCGGCACCTGTGCCTACCGCGTCTATATCCCTCGTGTCGGTTACTTTTAAAGTCGCGAGTCGCCGGTAATTATCTAATTCAGATATAAAAGGAAAATGTATAATATACTAACGAAAATCTCGTATATTATGCCTCGAAATTATAAATCTACTCCATTTATGGATGAATTAAATGAGAAGATGGTCGAATATGGATTAGCAGAGACTTCGCGTTTCCATTACCTACGCAACATCGAACTCCTCAATAATGAAAACCCTATCCATAATCTCCAGTTTCTTCTTGACGATGAAGAAATGGAACGCAAAATGGCACACCTAAAACCCAACTCAAAACGCGTTTATTATACCAGCATTCACTCCTCACTCAAACTCACATATCCGATTCCTGAAACAGAGGTTTATAACAAGATTGACCTGTATCACGAACGACTGCTCTCTGTTGCCCGCAGTCAGGATAAAACCAAAAATAAGAAAACGAAGGTTCAAGAAGACAATTGGGTCGATTGGTCGGATATTCTCGACGAATGGGATTCGATGAATGATTGCTTTTCGAAAATCAAAGCAATCGGTTCAATAACTCAAGAATATCAATACACATTTCTCCTTCATTTTGTTATTTTGACCCTCTATGTGAAATTACTGCCCCGACGCAATATGGACTACCTGGATATGGTGATTTCAAAACGAAGACCGACCCCCCTCGCCGACGGCACGAACTACTTAATCCTGGATGAAAAGAAGTTCATTTTTCAAAAGTTCAAGACTTTCAAGCACTTCGGCATCCAAGAAGTCAATATTCCTGATGATGTTATGGATATTTTCTGGTTCTACATAAATCAACGCAAAACTGACGGTCTCATTCCAACCCTCGGACTCGACCTTAAAAAGGGCAAAACATTCCCATTCTTACTCTACGTGAATGGCGGTGGATTCGTTAAGGGCAACGCAATTACTCGGTGTTTGAACCGGATTTTCGCACCAAAAAGAATCGGGTGTGCTATGCTTCGCACGATTTATGCGACTGACACACTCCTCGCAGAACAGGAAAAAAATAAGATTATTGCGGAAGGAATGGGACATTCGGTTTCGACACAGCAAAACATATATGTCAAGCACTAAATACACCACCTTTAATATCACCAACAGGAATATTTACGATTTCGTCGTGACTTTGCCTTCGACTCCTCGCAACCAAATCTGCCCTCGTAATAAAATTGTCACCTACGGTATTTCGCAGAGCGTAATCTGGTTTATTTACGATTATTGAAGTCAGTCCGTTTGTAATCGCCGGGCGTTTTATATCTTCACCTGCCATCTTCGGATACTTCTCCTTGTATTTTATTATTATATCATCCGATATTATTGGAGCAATCTCTTCGAGGTTCTTTATTTCACTTCGTATGATATTCAACGCATCCTTCGCATCCATACGAACTTCACGCTCCAACGCCAACTCCACGCTTATTTTGCGACATATCTGGGAGTATTGTAATGAAACTAAACGATGACGCTCCGACCTTTGTGCCAGTTGAAAATATGAATCCAACGCTTTTATACACCCTATAACAACACTAAAAATACCCAGTATAATATTCATATCCTTATAATCAATCTGAATGCCTGTGGCGAACCCTATTGCCGATGAACCCACGATTACTGGTATATTAATACTATTACTCCACCGGTTATATTTCTCGTGCGAAAGGCGGTGTAAAATAGAAAGAGACTCCGCCTTTTCCGCCTCCTCTTTAAGCAGATTCTCAAGATTATCATCATATACAATATGATTTGCCATTCTGTATATAAATATAACTATGCTATTTTTATATAGAATGTCAGTCCCTTATTCAATCGAGCAACACCCCTACGGAAGCAGCACCGCAAGCACCAAAAGTCGAGATGACCGTTATAACCGTCACCGCGATTGGATTGAAACCACCGTCCTTAACTGGTGCGGTATTTTATCATCATCACACACGCGGACTTGCGAAGGGTGCGGGGCGTTTGTATCCCTTCGGGCAAATAGCGTCCGCCGGCATTTAGCAACCGAAAAGCATCTAAAAAAGACCGATAAATGGTGCGAACTTGATGAGATTGAATCACAGGCGTTAAAACAGCAACTAAAACTTAAATCTAAAAAGTGTAAGTAATTATGCTTTACGCTCTGAAAATTATGACTTTTCATCTTGGAGAACAAAAAAGAAAGGAAAAGTTTCTTTATAGAGAAGACTCCGACATCATCATCACAATCGACGAACCAAGAACACCACCTACACCAACTACCGACCCCGACGCCGACGCCCGCATCGCCAAACGTTGCTGTCGCTCCTTTTTTAGTTGTTGGTAATTATCTAAAATCAACTTAAAAAGATTAGGATAATTACCAATAGAAAATGATTACACAAACGATAATTAACGCGTTTTTTCGCGTGAAGACGGCGAACCTGATGGCGACCGACATCGCTGGAAATGTCGTTAATATCGTAGATGAAGAACAAGACCATATGAAGCGTTGGGTTGAGATTGACGAGAGATTTGGAGTTATGAAAGGGAATTATGCTATTAATCGTCTTGGCGAGGTATTAAATACCAAACACAATAAAAAGTTGAAGGCATATTACTCAAAATCATCTGGTTATTTGTGCGTTTCGATGAACCGTGCTATTGATGCGTCAGGCAATTTTATTCGACCATCCTCCGGTCTCGGACGGAAAGTCACACGCGAAACACCGCGTCCAGAATCCCTAATGTTACTCCACCGCCTCGTGGCGATGGTATTCATACCGAATAATAACCCGAAGTTCAAAATCATCGACCACATCGACGGTAATCCCCTCAATAATAATTATAAGAATCTTCGCTGGTGTAACCAACGCATTAACGCAAACAATATGAAAAATAATGTGAAATATTGGTCTGTTCGCTGGGCGAAGAACATAAAAAAATGGTATGGTAATATCATCACCACAATCAACAATAATCCACACGAGACTTTTTGTCACAGTTTAGGGGCGTTTGAAGTCGAAGAAGACGCAGCACGGGCAGTCAAGGATTTTATGAAACTGAATTACCCTGCGGAAATGGGGGGCGGTCGTAGATTTATCGAAGATTAATACTCTCGTGCTGTGAAGTCCTGTTTGAAACATCCCATACAAATCCACGCTGTTTCATCGTTGATGAAACACACCGTAGTTCCCGTTCGACCGTTGGATGTGATTGTTTCTCCACAACTCTCACAAACACCAGACACATCACGCATCATTTTCATTCCGGGGTAGTTCTTCGCGAACAAGTTTCTCCCACCCATCTCCTTTTCATCACACGCCTCACATATCATATTCCAATCTCCAGCACAATTCATTCCTTTTCCTGTTCTTAACAGATTTTCGGTTGCGTCGCACTCCTGACACCAAGTTTGACATTTTCCAGTCGAAGGTTGTTGAACGGGAAATGCCGAGTAAATAATAGGCATTACGAAAATGATGTGTGTCGTATAATACAATACATATCATTTGATTCATTTCAATTTTTTATCTCATTATCGTTGAAAAACTTATCGTCTTTCTCGATTCCAATATACGAACGACTTAATTCAATCGCCGCTCGTCCAGAGTTGAAACTTCCCGCCGTCGGGTCACACACCACGTCACCTTCATTCGAATAACGCTCAATCAACCACTTATATAAAACGACACTCTTCGCGGTCGGATGTCGCTTTATCTTCGTTAAACGGTCGTGTATCACAGACAATACACACCTCTTATTTTCTTCTTGGTTATAATCTGGTTGAGATATGCCCTCTGTATGCGTCAGCAGTTTATTCTTGCGTGGATTGCTCGGTTTTCTATATTTCGCGGGTGCCTGCTCTTTATATTCATCAATCCGTTTATAGAAGGATGATTTCTTCGAAAAAATATATACGCTTTCGTGCGATTTCATCGGCATCTTATTTACACTCAAAAACGAAACTCCAACCTCTTTATCCACTATCAAATCGTAACGAAACCAATCAGCGTTGCTCTGTATTAATTCAGCACCAAAACGAGCATTACAAAACATAATTACCGGGGTGCGTTCATTACGACACAGTCGGCGAACCTGTTCCCAGAATGCGACGAGGTCGATTTTCACGTCCCAACCGCATCCAGCATTACATTCGCCATCGGTGGTTCGACCAAACGGTTTCGCTCCTTTTTGATTGGTTAGGCATCCGTAGGGTAGGTCACATAAGAATAAATCAATCGTCTTTTCCGGTATTGTTTTCATCACGTCGAGGCAGCACCCGTGGTGACATTTCGAAAATAAAGTTCTGTCCGTCATCTTCGGGGTCGTAGATGTCTGCTTCCTTTGGATAATTACGGATTATGTCTTTAAAGCAAAATTGGAGCATCTCCATAAAAGTTGAATCAGACTCACCGACATTCGTCATAAGGAGTTCCTGTAATTGAAGTCCCCCTGCGGTTAGGGGGGTGTTTAATTTTGCGTTCTGTTTTTCGAGGTGTGACACTCGGGAGTTCAGAAGGGCGTTTTCGTATTTGAGTTTGGAGATTTCGGTTTTATCATTACGGCGTTTATCTTCGTATGCCTGTTTTACCCCCTCAATATAATCGTTGATTTCTTTTGTAGTTTTACACCTACTTACCAACGCATTTCCAGTCTTGATATGGTTTGTATCGCCATCAAAATCGAGACCTCCATCATATTCGTATGATAAACTCGCCAGAGGATAAAACCGAACAAATGGTCTTGGATATTCCTTATTGATTTTCAACTTCGTATGAAACTTCGTCTCCTTTTTTAGTCTTCCGCACTCTGCTATAAATAACTGTGCTGACTTGTATTTTTGTAGTCTATTACCATCTTCGTCTTTACCATTAGATAAAATAACTCCTTTCTTTAAGTCGCAACTCACGAGGCGGTCGATTTTATTTCCTTTCAACTTGATAATCTCGCCAGTTGTTAGGTCTCCTCCATAATTAGGATAATCTGGATGCCGATGGATTATTTTACCATTCCAATCAATTACATCCTTCAATTTCTTTTTTACTGGTTCAGCGTCGCTTTCACTCGAAGTTTCGGGCGGATGTGCGAATTGTTCCTGTGCCGTCAGTCTTTCTTCCAAATCTCTCGCAATCATCTCTTCCTTTTCTCGCTTCGCTCGTTCCAACGCCTCCTTGCGTTCCCTCTCATCGTCGGTGAGTTTTAGACATACCCCCCAATATACCTTCTTGTTTTTCGTCTTACAGTATCGGGGTTCCAAAAACGCGAAGAGCATCTTGTTATAATTGATGCCTCCATCCAACTTTCGGTCTTTTTCATCCGCCCAGTCATTAAAAAGCATACCAACTTCAGTTTGCGTCGTTTTTACTTCGTCGTCGCACTTTTCCAGTCTCTCACGGTGAAACTGAATGACTATATCTGCGTCTTCGTTCCTCAACCCTACCCTCCATAAATCCAAATCATTAGGTCTCTCTGGTTCTGGTTCTTCTTTATATTCTATTTTTGATTCCGGGACAAAAGAGGATGTATCCGGTTGCCAGGTGCCATATTGCGTTTCATCATCTTCGCTTTCGCTTTGCTCCTCTTCGCTTTCGCTTTCTTCGATGTCATCATATATTATAGCGGGTTCCTCATCATACGAAATCTCTCGGACAATAAGATTTACTTCATCTACAGGAGCAGGAGCAGGAGCGGATTCGTCAGGAACCATCGTCGGGACACCATCAATAACAGTCCAGCGATTCATTTGTTATAATCTATTGGTAATTATCGCTTTAAGTTTGTTATAAACAGGTAATCTAACCGTTTTATGTAGAAAACAGAGATTCACAAAAGGGTCGTTTTGTAAAGATAAACTGCTGTGAGGAACTTTTAAAAGTGCTCCGCCAGTTTGGATAGGTTTAAATCCGATTTAGTGATACTCTGTTTTCTACATATATTAGTTAGATTTCTATGTTATATTATGTTATATAAGAGACTTCGTCTCACATATTTCCATATAAAACCAAGGGTTTATTAAATATAAATGACCCATCCGCATACAATCGACTACTACGACTTTCCGGTTATTAAAAAACCAGTCTATCGACCAGACGATAATAGGTCACAACCTATCGTTATTATTGAAGAACAGGATAGGGATTGGTGGCAGGACGACGATGGCGAAGATGAATAGAATATAAAAAGAACGAGAGATAATTACTATATCCGAGAGATTATGAAGACTATTTCCATTATTGAATTGACTGAACTTCTTACGTCACAGGAGGAGGAAATCCGAGGAGAATATACGGAGAAAGTCGCCCGGATTGCGAGGGAAAATGAACGATTGAGTATCTGTTTGATGGATGAATACCGTCGCTCGAAGGACATCGCCGAGAGATTGGAGACCACTATCGAGAGATTGGCGAAGTTTGAAAAAGCAATCCCTAAAAAATATCAACCTATTATTGTTGGTGTTTTGCCCTGTGACGCGGAAACTGTCGAGTTGGGTCCCTGTATGTCCGACCCGGAACCGCAGACGCCGGTGGCGGTTCGACTCGACCAGGAGCAGGAGTTCTCTCGAGCGTGGTTAGACCAGCACGATAAGTTGCCTGTGATGACTATCCCGTGCCTTGATGATTCTTCTATTTGCGTCAATTGTAGTAGTTAGAAATGATATGTTCGAGAGATTTTATAATAAAAGTAAATCATCATTTATTATAAAATGTCGAATCCCGCAAAGGTGTATGCTAATTGGTTGGATTACAAAGGAAAAGATAATGCTGAAATATATCTCTCGGCAACGAAGAATAAGAAGTTCGCCGTTAAGACTCCAGATGGACGAATCGTTAATTTCGGACAGAAGGGGTATGACGATTATACCAAGCACCAGGACGAGGCACGCCGCAGTAATTATCTCGCGAGGGCACAGGGCATCAAAGGTGATTGGAAATCCGATAAATACAGTCCGAATAATCTCGCCATCAATCTTTTATGGCAATAAAATTAATAATAAAAACAAAACCAAAAATAGAGTATAAAATGAACCGTGCGAACTTCGCCATAGAACATCAACGAGAGATTGAAGGAGACCCGTTTGGAAAAATCAAACCGCATTTATCGAATGATATTACTAATGATACGCGGATGCGTTATGGTAGTGAGTTACGCGTTTTACCTGATGTCGCCCACAGTTACGGAAGTGCTCGTGATAATGGCGATGAAGAGCGTGTTTTCGCGGTAGGTGTCCCGTTGAGAGGCGGAGGCAAACCCTTCACTAATAAACAATTGACTAAAATTATACTGGATAAGAACGAAGTGATTACTGACTTGGAAGAGAATGCGTATGGCGGTTCTGTCCCGACAAACCCGGAATTGTATGAAAAGGCGAAGGCGATAGTGAATAAATCATATCCGAAGCATTCGGCATATCGTAGTGGTGCTTATGTGAAGAAGTATAAGGAAATGGGGGGTGAGTATAGAGACGATGGCGAAAGAAAACTGAAAAGGTGGTTCCAAGAAGACTGGAAGGACGTTGGTAATAAGGAATATCCTGTGTATCGTCCCACAAAGCGTATCACAAAGGATACACCCCTGACCCCTGATGAAATAGACCCGGAGAATCTGGAAATACAAATTGAAGAGAAGCAGAAAATAAAGGGTGATAAAAATCTCTCGAAGTTCCAGGCGAAAGGGGAAGGATTTTTTGATGATGTAAAGCGTGGTTTAGATAATTACAACCAACGAAAGAAAACCACGCCAATCAGCGAAGAGGATTGGAAGAAGCAGATGGAGGATTATGAAAAACCGACGACGGATTGGGGGATGGATGAATTGGACGGGGGCGGTGTCGTTGTGTCAAGACGAGACCCCCTTCCTGCTGGTTCCAGGGTGGCAGTTGGAGCAGATGGAACGGTGATTCATACACCGGGCACTTTACCACCACCAGCAGCAGAACAAAGAAGGATAGTTGTAAATGCGTTGGGAAGAGCGAATAATATGGCACTTGCGACGGTCGGATGGCAATCTCCTATGACTGATGGTGCGACGAATAGATTTCTCGTCACATTTCGACAATCTCCGTTTATTAGTTCTACCCCCGAACTACTTACTGCTGTTCGTCGAAATGACGCGTTGATAAAAGAACTTGCTGGGATGCCACCCGCCCTACGAGATAGTTTTATTGATGACATATCGGATGATATATGTGTTAGTTTAAATACAGCAATAAGAGCATCAGGTAGAACTCTTGAGGATGTGTATAATCAGATAAAAAGAAGTTATGGCGGTGCTGAACCGGCGGCGAAACCATCGGGGGTTGCTGCTGCTGCGGAGGTGTTGAAACCGGTGCGTGAAGCAATCCAGAATGGAATAGGTGAGGCGATTTATGGTGCGGAAACAGACCCTCGAAAACAAAAAAAAGGACTGCTCGGTATTTCTGAAGAGGGTAAAGAAGAAAGCAAGAAGAAGGTGATGAAGAATATTGTTGTGCCTGCGGTGAAGTTTTTTAATGAGACTTGGGATGGAGTATTCAATCACGATAAACTCGGAGCGGATAATGATAAGAGGATAATGGCGGAAGGGAACAAGATTGCGGCGAAACAAGGATGGTTATATGAATTGCCTGATGGAACTATGTCGGCGTCGAGGTGGGACGCAAATGCGAAGGCGTTTATACCTGGAGCAAAATTAATAAGACAACCGCGACACTACCATAAGTGGGTTCAAAAGAACGCAAAATACAATACTGGATATTATATTGATGAGACTGATGAAGGTTCGACCCCTTATATTCATATACCGAATCCCATTAAGGGATTGAAACCGAATTACACGATTGATGAGTTGAAGAAAAATAATATACCGTTTTTCATACCAGTTGATAGGGTGGCGGCGACGGGGGATAATGAGGCGGTGTGGCGAGGCGGATTTGAAGGAGACGAGATATGGGTGCCACAAGATAAAGCGAAAGAGATATATCAAGCACTAAATCAGTATAAGATGAAAATGGAAGAGGAGAAGGAACGTGCGTATTTTGAGAGTTTGTCGCCTGTTGAGAAGAAAGAATATAAAGAGCAAAAAGGTCTGGAAAAGGATAAGGCGGTTACGGAGGTGGCGAAAGAGAAGGTGGCGAAGGATATTGCGGATGAGGAAGCGAAAGAGAATCCTGATACAGAGAAAATAGCGAAAATGAAGGCGGCGGCAGAAAGAGTGCGGAAACGCGGTGTTGAGTTATTCTATAAAGATGCGACGCAAACAAAAGGGGTGTCCGAACGGAAGTATAGAGAAAACCTTGCGAGTCAGGGAGCGGAGCGTCAGGCGTCATATCAGGCGGAACAGGATGATTTCGCGGCATTACCCGCGTCGGAAAGAATAGCGACTCTTAATGGATATATAACACAAATGGAGAATGCGAACGAACCCGAATATCAAATTGAGGAATTGAGAGAACAGGTAAGGGCGATAGAGCAAGAGCAAGAGTCGAATGAGGTGCGACAACAAGCACAGACATCGGTGGATTTATTACAACAGGCGGAAGTCGCGGGAGGTGGTCCAATTTTCAGTAAAGAAAATAGGGTTGCTCCAGAACCACCACAACCGCCAGTCGCGGCAGTCCAGCAACATCTTAACCCTCCGCCTCCTGTGGCAGGCATACCTGTAGCGTGTTCTCCAGCAAATATCGCTATAATTGAAGAAGCGTTGTTAGAGGCAAATAAGTCCGCCTATGAATCCCGCTGGGAAGTGCTGGAGCAGGGTCATCCAAGAGAGAGAGTTCAAGGCGAAATAGAAAGAGGATATATTGTAGGATTCAATTTCGCTCTTAATAGGTGGTTAGTAAATGAATTGGGAGATTTTATATACCTCGCCGATGGGCAGAGAATAGTAATGGCACTTGTTCCTTTGTCAAACGCAGAACGAATAAATTACATTCGAAGAGTAGCGGGAGATGTATGTTTGAGAGTCACGCAAATCTGTATTCGAGATGGTTTGGATGTGGCGACAGAAATGGCAAGAATAAGAAGTAACACCGAAAGTTTCCGTCGTGCGGTGGCGAGGGCGACGAGGGGGAGGGGGAGCGGGAAGAACAGCGAAGACCTGGAAGGAGGGGGAGCGATAGAATGGACTTTACAAAAGGCGGGAAGGATGTTATTTAATCCGACAGGTGATACATCGCACGCTGGACGGCAGACATTTACTCCAGACTGGGATGCTTATGGTTCAGATGCGGCGGATGGAAGGAAGAATGCGTTTGAATTATCGAGGAGTATGTATAATCAGGGTGAGGCATTAGACATCGTTGGATTTAAACTCGTGAAGGATGATACATCATTACGGTTCTATCAGAAAGAAGATGAACCGGTTATTATGATGGGGATAAGGGGGACTGATATTTATTCAAAAACGGATATTCTTGCTGATGTAGTGATAGGATTTGGACCACAGGGATTAAATAATACTACCCGTTTTCAACAGGATTTACAAAAATTACAGGAGTTTCAAAAGCAATACACGATTAACCATTATTATTATGTTGCGACAGGGTCATCACTCGCGGGGTCGATTGCGGATAGATTCTTGGATATGAAATTGATTGGAGAAGCGGTGACATATAATCCGGCAATTGAGAAGAAATATCTGCTGGATGACGCAATACAAAATCATAGGATTTATTTGGATACAGACCCGTTGTTTTTAGTAATGGGACATTATGCTCCTAATACTGAAATACGCGTGAATGCTAATAAAGCGAATTATTATAATCCATCTAAAGAGAAGGACTATTTGATGTCATCGCATTCGATTTATCCGGTATATAATCCTGCGTTTGAAGGGGGTGGAATGGAAGGAAGTGGAAAGACATATACGATTGAAGAGTGGAAGGCGATTTTCGACGCGAAGTTGGAAGTGAAGCGAAAGCAGATAGAGGCGAGGGCGGCGAAGAAGAAGGAGACGGCGAAAGCGAAGCGGGAGCGGGCAAAGGTGCGTCGGGATGAACGAGCAGAAATACCGGATTTGGAGACACCGTTTCGAACATCAAAGGTTATGAAAGCGACCCCTCCGAAAGAACGCGAACCGGAACCTGAATCAGGGGACGAAGTTGAAACTACAGAATATAAAGTGGATGGTAATACGATTTATGTTGAAGATGCGAGTGAAGGACTTGCGTTTGAAGACAGAGCGGTATTTGATGATGAAGACAACGAGATAGGAACTCTTGCTGATTTCAGAGAAATAGCGAAGAAGGTGCTGGCGAAAGAAAAACCGAAAGCACCGCGAAAACCGAGACTGAAAGTCGTGGCGGCACCTGCGAGTGCGAGGGTTGAATTGAGGGAAGAGTTAGTTGCGGAACAACCGAGAAATATAGCAGGGGAGTTTGCGGCGAGGGTGGATATGCTCACAGAGAGCAAAGGTCTTATCGACAAGTTTGTTGAAGACGCAATAAAAGATATGTATTATGAACAGTTCCCCGATTTTATGAAAGGGATGATTAGTAAAGAAAAGGTCTATAAAGACAAGTTTCTTACTCTTCCAAAAAAAAAACAAGATGAAATACGAGATAGAATGAGGAAAAAGGTTATGACGCAAATGAAATTATAGGACGAGGAATGAAAGGAGAATAAAAACATAAACCGAATAATCCAAGGACTATCAAATGACAACAATAACAGAACGAGCGTATCCGACATCGGAAGAATACCCGCTGGTGAAGGCGTTCAGCATTAATGACCGCAAACCCAAACTCATCGGTTCAGCAGGATTGAAATCGCAATTATATACGGGAGATTATGATTTTGTTATGGATATAAGTGACTTGCCGAGAGATTCGGTATTCACAGAGATAAACGATGTATTGAGTAGAATCGAACAAGACCCCGAGATTTATTTTGTGGAACTGAAAATCCAATCTCTCGGAATGAAAAAAGAAAGGATATATAGACTCGTAGAGTTCAATCATTCATTTTTCAGCAGAATCCAATTTAAAGATATGGATTTTATCAAGGTCGATGTAGTGCTGCGTAAGGCGAGTAATGAGTTTTTTGATGCCAGTTGCTTATATTCTCTCGGCGAAGGCGAATCAGACGCGGACGAACGACTGAAAGAATTGGAACACGAGTTCGGCGAACTGATTTCAGAAGGGAAATATTGGAAAGCACTCAAGCGACTCTTTTCTATGATGCGGTTGAGAAATGAAGACCCGGAGATGTCATTAGACCTGGTGCGTTTATTCAACTCCGACATAGGAAAATTGTATCAATCTACATCCCAGATGAAGGCAGTCCAGACGCTCAAGTGGGAATCGAACAAACTGCTTAAGAAGCAGGTGGAGGCATTTTTTCAAGAGGTATTAGGAACGAAGGGGTCAGTCACAAGGAGTCGAATCGATAATATAATCCGAAGTAATGAGAAAACGATAAACAAGAAAGCACAAGAAGTTCTTTGTTCTTTGATTTAAATGAAACAAAAATATAAACATAATCCGATTTTATTATAATAGAAATACAATTGTAATAAAATGTCATTTAATATGGAGAAGGTTGGTGCGGCGTTCGCCAAAATAGAGGGGGGCAATAACAACGGACGAAAGTTGTTTTTGGCGACTGACGATGAGAAAGGGTTGAAGGATGAGCGGATACGGACTTTTCAAAAGGCGACCATACCGGAAAGTGATGAAGGCAAGTTCGCCCAGATGATTAATCCAAAAACAGAACGCCAGATTTGGTATGTTGTAGGGGCGTCGGGCAGCGGCAAGTCATATTACACAAAAAAGGTATGTAAAGAATACACGAAGAAGTTTCCTGACAGACCCGTCTATATGTTTTCCACTTTACCCGAAGATGTGAGTGTAGATGATATAAAGAACCTGAAGCGTCCGAAGATAGACGACACCCTCGTTTCAGACCCGATTGATGCGAGTGAGTTTGCGGAGTCGATGGTCGTCTTTGATGATTGTGACACCATAGCAAATAAAGCACACCGAAAAGAGGTTTTCAAAATCCTCGACCAGATACTCCAGACGGGTCGTCATCATAAAATCAGTTGTATTTTGACATTTCATTTACCGAGTGACCGCCAGACGACACGGCAGATGTTAAATGAGTGTCATTTTGTTACAATATTCCCGAAGAGTGTGATGACAAAAAGCACGAAATATGTGCTGGAGAATTATATTGGTATAACGCCGAAGATGATGAAAGAGATAAAAAAGTTGAGTTCCCGCTGGGTTACAATAGCGAAGAACTATCCGCAGGCAATAGTGAGTGAGAAGTGTGCGTATATATTAGAAGACCCGGATTTGAAAGATGATGAGTGATTTTATTGATTAGAACAGGGCATTTCCAGAAGCGTCGATTGCTCGGCAGCGTTCGTCTTCATTCTCCTCCTCCCATTCGCAGTATTCTTCTTCTTCTTCTTCTTCTTCTTCTTCTTCTTCTTCTTCTGTGGGTTTGGGGTCAAGGCAGTCACAGCACATAATCTTTCCTCCGACGCGTTCGAGACGGCATTCGGTTTCAATTTGACCGCAGTCGGCACAGGCGGATTTTGGGGCGACGATGGGGGCGACGAGTTCTTCGTAGTTTTTGCGTTCTCTTTCGGCGAAGATTGCTTCGATTTGGACGGCGGTCATTCCAGCATACTTACCAGTAGTGGCGACTTGGGTGACTCTGGGGCAGGTTCTCTTGTTGTGTCCGGATTGTTGGCAAAGGGAGCAAGTCATTTCGTTTGTGTCTGGTGTTGGTCGGTGTATTCGATGAACTGGTGAATTATCATTTCAATTTTTTCTGAAAAGCGTGGCGACACACACATCATACAATTTCCTCCGTCCGCCGATTCCGCCGCACCCGCCGCCCGAGCAGCACCCCACCCCCGACCGGCGAAACCTGCTCTGGGTGACCCCTGCTCTGGATGACCCTGACTACCCTTGTTTGGATGACCCCCAAACCCAAAGAACGAATGTAAAGTGAAATTAATAATAAAAACAAATAACCAATTCATATATAAAATGGCAACAACACGAGGGAATCTTAATTCATCTGACCCTTACAATTTATATTACGACATTAATGTTGTGAGTGACTACGACCCAACCCTTACGGGGACAACAGCACCACCCCTTACCTTTAACGAGATTAGGCAAAACCCTATTATTCAATATCCAGAGGATTATCTTCTGTCAGTTGTGCGATTTTCGTTGGAGACACCGACTTTACCAATTTGGATTCCACAGGTGCTTTTAGGTCAGAACAACCCGGATAAATTGATTTATTCGTGGGGTATGAGTATAACGGATTATGCGGTTCCAGCAACACCAGTCACAACTTTTTTAACGAACGCTGTAAATTGGATATATGAACCTGATGACGCAACCGCACCGACCCCAGCGATTCCCCTTGTTTTTCAAGATTTAACAGGGGAGTATTATTATACATACGAGTTTTCACGAGCGTTGATTATGGCGAATAAAGCGTTGAAGGCGGCGTTCGATGCTTTTAATCTCCAACTTGCGGTGGATATAGGCACACCTGGAGGAGTTCCCGCCGCGATTTCCCAAAATTATTGTCCGCAGATGGTTTATGACCCGATAGGCGAGTTATTTTCAATTAATTTTCCGTTATGCCCCCCAGCAGAGTTGGTGGCAGCACCGCCATTTGCTTATGATACATACGACCAAAATATGGCGGGACTTGCCGCACTTGCGGTTCCACTATTCACGGGTCGTATTGTAAAATTGTATATGAATACCCCATTACAGACGCTTTTGAACTCGTTCCCAACAATATATAATGGAAACTCCCAAACGCAACTGACTCAAGGAAGCGAATATACTATTATTGCCTATAACAATCAATACCTCAATACGACTGGTGGAAGCAGACCGACATTCCCTTTGACTCCAATCGCCGCCGCTGGAAACGCCACAATCCCGCAGATATTAGTCCCACAGGAACATTCAACAACGATTTTATGGTCGCCGGTTTCAGCAATCGTATTTTCTACATCGCTACTACCGGTTCAGAATACCCTATTATCAAAACCAGCAATCTTTAATTTCTATAATGGAGTCAATTCGAGCAATTTGCGTTCATCAGGCAATAATAACGTCACAGCACCGGTTCTAACGGATTTTGAATTACAAGGTGCGACAGGAACATCATCACAGACGAGGATTACATATACACCGACGGCGGAGTATCGAATGTTGGATTTGCGAGGAACAACGCCCGTAAATGCGATAGAGGTGTCGGTGTTTTGGAAGGATAAGTTTAGTGGTCTTCATCGGTTCTTATTGGCGGCGGGTTGTTCTGCGACCATTAAGATTTTGTTCCGCAGAAAAGACTTCTACAACGCAACTATTGACTAAACAGAAATCTCTCGACAACAAAGAATAAAAGGAAAGATTAACAGCGAAATTATATATAAAAACAACTCATTCATTATTATCATAAAACCAGTATCAAGATGTCATCCGCAGACTTTCGCAAGGTCCTTATAGAAGACTCACGTATGCGTGTGACTGACTCACTCCCTTTTGGTGTTGTGAAGTCAGGTCAGAATGTCACCACGCAAGTTTATCCTGCTACTTCGGCGAGTGCGTCATCCCAAACTTTTTCAATCCAGACTCCCTCTGAAGTCACGATTCTTGACAGGAATATTGTGTGGAAATCCACTTATACCTTGACTATTACCGGAACTCCCGCCGCAGGTGTGTTCTTGGTTGATTATGGTAATCGTGATGCCCTTGCCCCCCTGCCCCTCCATATGTCCGCCACGACCCTTCAGGTTCAGGTGAATAACAACAGCGTTTCGGTGAATATCCGTGATGTGTTGCCCCAGTTGCTTCGTATGTATGGTGATGACCGTGCTTTGTCTCGTTGGAACGGTATTTGCCCTCTGGCACCAGACACCTACAAAAACTACAGCGACCAGTTAGGAGCAAACAACAACAGCAACGGTTCTTGGAGTCAAACTGCGGATAATTCTTTGTTGTCTCGTGGTGCTTTCAATCTCGACAGCATCGTCCAGACGGTTCCAGCACCAGCAAACCCCAACCTTCAAACCATCGGTGATGGTCTGACTGTTCGCACGTGCCTTGTAACTTTTACTTCATTTGAACCCCTATTTTTGTCTCCTTTCCACTTTGCCAATCTCTCGGCGAACCAGATGGGACTTTATGGTGTAAGCAATTTGAACTTCATCTTTAATATCGGTGCCAACGCAACCCGTCTGTGGCGTTGCGGTGCGTCCGCTGCCGCGATTGCCGGATACTCCGTTGCGATTACCGCCGTCGCCGGTGCCGAACTTCATTTTCAGATGCTTACTCCTCATCCTTCACAGATTTTGCCCTCTAAAAATGTCGTCGATTATGTTGATTTCCCGCGTTATTTGACAACTTTTACCAACAATATTGGTGCTGCTGGTATAGCAAATAACATCCTGCTCCCTACTACGACTACCTTTCAAAGCAACAACATCCAATTAAATCAGGTTCCCGATATGTTGTGTATCGTCGCCAGAAAACCTATGGTGAATCAAACGAACCGCGACTCTGACTGCTTCTACCCCATTACTGCTATTTCTATCAACTGGAATAACCAGTCTGGTCTGTTGGCGAACGCCACACAGGAGACTTTGTATCGTATGTCCGCTAAAACCACGAACCAGACTTGGTTGGAGTTTAAGGGGTTTGCGAACAAGTATCTTCCTCCTGCTACTGCTCCTGGTTCTATATATAACACGACATCACAAATAGTCCAGACTTCCGGTTCTATTTTGGCACTCCGTTTCGGTCAGGATATTCCTATCGTAGAGGAGTTTTACGCACCGGGGTCGCTGGGTTCTTTCAATTTACAGTTCAACGTCACTCTTCAAAACTACGACACCACCGTCGGAGGTGGGGCAGTCGAACTTGTTCTGATGTGCGTTAATTCTGGTCTGTTTATTACATCGCAGGGGGTCAGTTCAACCTACACAGGTATTCTTACCAAGAGCGATGTTCTTGCTGCGAGCGAAATGAAACCCGTGAGTGAGCGTAATTTGCGTCTGGTTGGTGGTGTCGAGTCATCGGCAGTCACAAGTGTTGCTGATGTCGCCCCGAAGGCACAGGAGGCAATAATGGACGCGGTGAGTGCTGCGAGGTCTGCTCTGAAAGGCAGCGGTGATGGCATCGGCGGTCGGATGAAACTCGCTTCCAGGTGCTAAAAAATCAAAGAAATAGATAGTTACACCATTTTTATTCTATAGTTTATAATTATAACATAAAAATAACAACGGTATAATAATATAAACAATCTTTCGGTAATGGATACGGCATATAATAGAAGGATTGCGTCGGCGGTGGATGCGATTAATCATCGTGCGGCGAGGCACGCTCCCGCCAATTTTGTTGGCAAGGGGTATGGTTCTGATTCTGGACTATCGACTCAATATAACGATGTGATGGGTGCGGCACATAATCATCCGCGAGCGATGTCACAAGCGGAGCGTGAGTATCGAGCGGAAGGAGAGCGTAAGGAGTTTGGTGGTGGTTTTTTTGATGACATCGGTCAGGCATTTAGATACACTCCAGTAGGGATGATTTCTGATGCGGCACAGGGCAAACAAACCGTTTTTGGTGGTGCTGGTTCGGATGGAAATGGTATGTATGGTGGTCTTGGTGGTAAGTCATACGCGATGGTTGGAACCACGATGCCGTTTCGAGAAGTGCCGATGGCGGGTGTGATGGATTATGGTTCTGGGATGCCGAAGTATCCGGCGAACAAGGTGGTTCAGGTTGGGAATATGGATGGTTCTGGAGAACCACCGAAGGTGGGGTGTTCGTGGTATGCTTCGCTGGAGGATTATAAGGGGGGTCGTAACCGTATGATGGAAAGTAAAAAGATTGGAAGAATGACGAAGAATCCTGATATGCCAACGGATTTAACCGAAGATGAGGCGAAGTTTATGGAGGATATGTTTGCGAACTCACCCGAAGGTGCTGGATATTATGGAGGTGAGTGGTATAACAACTGGAATGATTTCACGGAGGCGATTGCTGACGCCTATGATACGGTAAAGGGTGTTTGGGAAGATTACATAAAACCTGTTCTGGATGTGGTGGGAACGCCCCTGAAGGATGCCCTGCTTTCAAGTGGAAATCCGTATGGCGAGGCGGGGGCGGGAGTATTGGAATTATTGGGGTATGGTATGGGAGGTGCTGGTTCGGATGGAAATGGTCGTGGTGGTGCGGGTTCGGATGGAAATGGTCGTGGTGGAAATATGGCGTTGGGTGCGGGTCCTGGTTACGGAGGTGCTCCTGGTATGTCTGGTGGTCGTCCTGGAGTGAGCGGTGGTCTGGGAGGCGGTGAAGGGGTGTTTGCGAATGCGAAACCTATACCTGCTAATTCGCTTGGGTTCAGTCCGAAGTTGGAGGTGGAGCAATTGAACGCGGCGACGGGTTCAACGTCGTATGGTGATATGCCGACGAGCAATCCGGTCGGTTCTGGAATTGGCGGGAAAAAGAGACGTATTGTAAAAAACGTTAGAGGGGTCGCGTCCGCCCCGACAAAAATGGGCGAGGGGAAGTTTTCTGACTTTTTTAAATCTGGCAAAACTAAACAAGAAGAAGCGGATAAAGAAACAGCGAAAATGTATCTTGGTAATTTTAATTTCTTGTTTGCGGAGGGGATGAAGGGACTAACGCCTGGAACTCCGGAGTGGGACAGGGCATTCAAACGGTATGAGGAGATGGCGGAGAAGGATGGATACATCTATGACAAGAGAGCGAACAAGTGGGAGATATTTTACACGAGGGTAAGGGTAAAACCTAAAGGTTCGGGAATGTCGGGAGAAGGATATGAAGATGCTGATGGGAATTATGTTCTTACTCCAAGAGATATGGAAAGGCACCCCTACGAGCGTTATACGAGTCTTGAAAAGAATGCGGAGATGGATACGAAGACGGCGAGACTCAAACAGGCGGCGAAGGATATATTGGAATCAGCACGGAGAAACGCCCCTCAACTTGCGGAGTATAGTCGTGACAAACTGTTAAGTTATGTTGCGGATAAATTACCCTCCGAATATAAAGCACAGGCGACGATGTTGGGATATGTTTTATCACAACCTTATATTAACGAATGGAAGAAGAGTATAAAGGATGAGGTTAAAGATGAACCTCTTCGACTCGGACAAGGAAAAGGCGGAAAGATGAAGTGTGATGAGAATGGTATTTGTGTTGGAATGGATGATAAATATGATAGGAATGTAGCACAGGGGGATAAGATGGAACCAGGATACAAACCCGGGGATAAGATGGAACCAGGATACAAACCCGGGAAAACGAGGCATCTTGAGTCAGATATGGAGGACGCGGAGGAGTATCGCAAGAAAGAGGAAAGAGATAGGTGGGAGAAGAAGTATGGCAAGGATTACGGATATGGAAGGGGCGGTTCAAGAGCGATGGAGCGAGATGGATTGGAAATATCGGGTGATAATTCGATGGGTGCGATAGTAGCGGAGCGGGGGTTTAAACCGAAGGCACAGAAGAAGGCAGCGGCGGTAGTTGAGAAGGCGGCGGATAATATGTGGAATGGGACACAGATGGAGAATACGACAGGTCGGTCAGCAAAGGCGAATCCATCGTTGGTTTTGGAGGGTGGTTCGCACCCGCTCACACAGGTCAATAATTTACAGGCGGTTTATGGCGGAAATGCGGTTCGTTCTGGTCTGACTCGACGAGGCACCTCTAATGCGTATGGGGTTATGATTAAGAAGGTGATGGCAGAAAAGGGATTGAAATTAGGGCAGGCATCAAAATACATAAAGGAGAATGGACTTTATAAGAAATGAATAAACCAGAAATTAATAATAAAAACAAATAAGGAATAACCATTATAAAATGAACCGACATAGAGGAACCGATTTAGATAGGGCGATGCGGTCGCGAGAGATTGCGGAGGTTTTGAATGAAGATGCTCGTATCGCCCAGAGGTCGTATCAATTGAATTATCCATTCGTCCAGCAGAGCAAGGAACAAAACTTGCGTCCGGATGAACTTGACCGTAAGACTGCTTATGAGTTAGGTGGATTTTTGGATAAGATGTCATCGTCATTATCACAGGCGGTTTCATCGATGGCAATACCGGCGGAGGCGGGTAAATTGACACAGGGCATAAGTGAGTTTCTTTCAGCATTCAATCGAGCGACAGCATATATAAGATTGTATGGACGGACTGGTAAATTATCTTCGCGTGAAGAGATGGCGATACAGGATAAGTTTGATGCGGTAAAACCGAGTTTGGAGCAGATATTAAACGCTCACGCGGCAGGGAACCCAATACCGGAGTTTCGTGCGGTGTTACAGGCATACGATAATATAAATAATAACGATTTAAGACCGGTTAATTTTTCACCTCCAAGTGATATACCGGCACCGCCGGCACAACCAGGACAACCGGCGGCGATTCCGATTGTTGGACCGAATGTTCCAAGACCCCCTCCTCCACCACAACCAGGACAACAACAGGTGGCACCACCGGTTCAACCAGGAGCAGCAATCCCGCCTCCACCAGTAGAACCGCCTTTTGATATACCAGATGCGTTGCTTAACGCACGTATCGCGTCAGAAGCGGCAGTTGCGGCAAACGCACCAGGGGCAGCACAGGCGAATCTTTTGTCAGGCAGGGCGATTGCTGCGTGGTTTAGGGCGAATAACGTCGTCATCCAGGACAGAGCGGGATTTATTAGAAGGGAAATTGCGAGACTTCAGGCAGGATTACCGGGAGCACACGCGGTTTGGGACGCTGACATAGCGGCGTATAATGCGATGCTTGCGAATATTCCACCGGGAGCACAGGTGGCACCACCGGTTCAACCACAGCAACCAGCGGAGGGTAGAGAAGCGGTATTAAATCGCTCGAAGATAAATCTAATCCGTGAGTTGGAAGGAAACAGAATAGCAGTAGCGGCGGCAGATGCGGCATTACAGGCAAACCCTCAAAACAGGCAGCGTCAAGAGGCAGCAGCAGTAGCACAGCGGAAGTATCGAAGGGCGGAGATAAGGGCGAGGGACGGGGGTGTTTTGAATATACCTTATGATGCGAATACGATGGGAGCACCGATGAATCCGCGTGTGGGTGATGGTATGTATGGTCGTGGAAACGGTGTTGTATCAGCAGATATGGCGGGAATGGATGAGGAATATATGGATTTGGAACTCCATCCGGGATTTCAGGACAGAGGAAATTGGTCGGGGATGATGATGGCGTTACAAAATATGCCGACTGCTCCTTATGGAGCGGGTATGGATATAGAGGAAGGTGTGGAGATGCCGATAGGGATATTTGGTTCATCAAAGCGAATGGGATTCATACCTGATGCGGATTACATCAGCAGTAGCGATGAGGCGGATATGGAGAGCGAGGAGGATGATATGTATGACCGAGAAATGGCGGGAAGGGGGCAACTGGACGATTCGGCGGAGACGATACAAGCGAACCGGATGAAGAAGGAGTTGAATACCGCGAAGGGCGGAGCAAAGAATATGAAGGAGATGCTCGCCAAGTTGAAGAGTAAAATCAGGTGTTAAAAAAAAGGACACCACAGTCCAGTAGTTTCATCACAAAGTTAATTCTTTTTTGTGATGAACTTGAGTCTTTCGATTTCTTTTTGTTTGAGTTTTTCAGCGTGGCGTTGCTCGGCGGCGGCGGCAAGTTTTTCTGCTTCTTTGCGTTCGAAGATTTTGCGATTTTTGAGAGCGACTTCGCGGTTGAGTTCTTTGAGATGATTGATGCGTTCAAGGTCGGCATCAATTTTGGCGACAGCGGTGACGAGGGTCGCACGGGCGGCACGGAGGGCGGTTTCTTCTTCGCGGCGTTGGCGGTCGAGTTGGCGTTGTTCTTCACGCTGGCGTTCTTTCTTTTCTTTGCGTTCTTGTTCTTGGTCTTTTTTGGTCTGCTTGAAGAGTTTTTGACCGACTTTTTTCTCCCAGATATGGTCGATGAAGATTTGAGGTTTGGCGAATGACTTGTGGAGGATTGCTTTGACGCGACCCCCTTTTCCGCCCGCACAATCATTCGACATTTCATAAACGGGAAATCCGTTAAGAAGTGCGAGACCCCTATTTTCAACAGGAATCTCACGGTCATCTTCAAGACGAAATCCGCCGGTGATGTCTCCGTCGATGTCGCGGGAGATTTGTGATGTGACAGTCAGTTTTCTTTCTTGGGGGTGGATGTCGCAGAAGTGACAGAACTGTCCTTCGACTTCATTTTCCTTCAAGAAGAAGTCGGGAATGATGTCGCCCGACGAGGGGAGTTGGAGTGATGCTTGAACGCAAGTCATCCAGCAATAGGACATTTTTTTCATATCCTCGAACGAAACGTTGGGTTGTTCGAAGAGGAACTTGGCGAACCTTGGGTGAATGATGAACGCCTTTTCTTCGTCCCTGAAATACATCGAGCGAGTGCGAAAGAACGCACGGGTGAGGCACCCGTAGAAGAGGTGTTTGTCTGGATTGGAGAAAATGGAGGTGTCAGGAACAAAGAGGGAGTGGGTAATACCTGCGAGGGCGGAAAACTGGAGATGAACGAACTCGGGTAAGTTGGGTCTGTTGATGGACTGCTCGATGATTTCAGCAACATCTTCGGCGAAGTCCGTGTCGCTGATGAGAAGTTCGGCGAATAAATCACAACCATCACAGCAACCAGAGTCGAGGCGTTTGATTCCAGATTTGAGGCAGAGGACACAGACATCGTTGGGGTATTGGACGATACGCTCCATAAGAACAGCGGGATATTTTGAACGAATCCCAAAAGCAGAGGCGGCGGTTTTGATAAAGTTGGCGAACATCGTAGAGTTGTTTGAGACGGTGTATTCTGGATACTGATTGAATATGATTTCAATTTTTTCTGAAAAGCGTGAGGACACACACATCATACAGTTTCGTCCGCCGCCGCCGCCACCGCCACCGCCGCCACCGCCGCCCCACCCCACCCCACCCGCCGAGCAGCACGGGAGGTCATCCAGAGCAGGGGGGTCAGGGGTCATCCAGAGCGGGGGGTCAGGGGTCATCCAGAGCGGGGGGTCATCCAGATTGAAGAAAGAGTAAGAAGAGAAAATCTCTCGGAAGATGAAAAAGAAAGGTAAAAAAAGATAGAAAAAGATAGAACTAAAAGATGGCGTAGTCCCCCCCGAAGGGGGG
>Ga0315284_10001650_pt1 | contig 31936 bp, 29 predicted proteins | sample YL17G09_16_MG_FD_203696 | JGI IMG/M metagenome (GOLD analysis project Ga0315284, IMG submission 203696) | Sediment microbial communities from Yellowstone Lake, YNP, Wyoming, USA - YL17G09_16 | ecosystem: Environmental > Aquatic > Freshwater > Lake > Sediment | place: USA: Wyoming | collected... | reverse complement strand
AGCTTGTGCATTGTCCCAGTAGAGCCTGCTGAGGACCTTCTTGGGCAATGATAGCCCGTTGATGAATGTGCCTCCAGTGTTCTCCGTATCAGTGTCGGCAAATGGCAATGGAACACCCCGGACCTTGGTCTCCCAGAGCAACCTCTCCGAGGAATACCTACCGTCGTAGTAACCTCGCTCGAGCGTGCGTGCTACACAGTCTGTCCCGAAGAGGATCCTGTCAGAATACCTGATAATGAACTCCCTCGCTCGACTAGGGTTTCGGCCGAGCTCCCGCGCCATCCAACGTGCAGATCCTGTGTCAACATGCAAATAGCTGTATTTGCTGAACATCCGGCCTAGGTTATCTAGCCGTTCGGGCTCAGGCTGGGCTCCGAAGTGTGCCACTTGAAAGGGCAGGCTGCTGTTTCTAGATAGGCGGTCCTCGAATTCGCTGATGTGCTTGTCTTTTGTGCCGTATCTCTCTGCATTTGCATAGCGGGTGGCATAATAGGTGTCCGGATCGCCTACATGAATCAAGACAGGGATTTGCATTTCTTCAAGCACTCCAAAGAGCGTGTCAAGCCGTTCGTCGTTCACCGGCGAGAGTAGTGGCTGCTCAGCCAATCGGTCAATCCACAAGGGGGCAAAGTGCATCTTCGCGACGCTGTACCCATCCACTGCCATTGAGTCGATCTCTGCCCTTAGCTTGTCGGGTTCCAACGAGAGCAAGTTCGAAACCATAAGGAACTTCGCAAAAACAACACGGCCGGGGTACTTCTCTTCGAATGCTGCGGGCTTGGCATTGTGTAAGATGAGGAGTCTTCTCTCCACGCCATACTGGGCAGCGACCTCCACCATCAGCCGCAAAGCACTCTCATCCGCTGCATGAGAATGGGCATCAAAGATGGGGCCATCGTAAACGTAGCCTGGTTTCCTGTAAGACATAGCCATCAATTCCCGGACCGAACAAGCTCAAAACCCTATTGAGTCCTGCAGGAGCTAGGCACCGAACGGGCACAAGACGCCTGGTTCTGGAGTCCACGAATTCGGTCTCGACGACGAAGAGCTTTTCTCGTTTCACGCATGTAAGAGCATTACCGCTCGCGAGTGGCTGCAGGGAGAGGCAATCATATGAAACGCATTGCGGAGGTTCTGAGCGCGCTCATCATCATGGTAGTGTTCCTTTCATCTCCGGCTGCCGCTGCTAACGCCCAAGGGTTCTCATGGGCGATAAGTTCGGGCGACAAGGTATACATCCAGTTCGCTGCTGACGTACCTAACTCATCCATTAGCATGGACGAGCGCACATACCTGCTAATGCCCAACCCGGATGCACTGCCAAGCTGGATCAACTTCTGGAGCGACACCCATATATCGCGATTGATATGAGGTATGACAATGGTACCTCGGTTGGATTCCTTCTCCTGCTTTTTCTTGGGCTTTTGACTTTCGGAGGCAGATTCGTGGTTCCAATTGGGAGCTGGGATTGGCTCACTAGGTTGGCCGAGAGGATTCCAGAAGGGCATCCGAACACGACGTTCGTCGACAACTCTGCGTACTGGGGATGAAGCTCGCACTCGTATCAAGCGGCAAGATGAATACCCTCGAGGCATCTTATTTGAAGTCGGATGGCGTCATGGCTCGATACAGTCACGTGGTCACTGATATTGCGTCGAGCACAAAGGAATCTGAGGTGTCGCTTGTGAGAGAGAGTCTGCCAAACGACATCATTGTAACGCTTCAAGACAACATGCTGTACATTGGTGTCGCGGTGCTCCTCCTCGTTGTCGCTGTGACATGTAGGAAGACCAAGTAGGAGTAGGTCAGACTGGCATTTGCCTAGGGTGGACTCTGTTTACTCACAGAGAGGGTTACAGAGCCGTCTTGCGAAGGAGATAAAGCGAAAGCTTTTCTGCAATTCCGTCGACCAGAAGCCCGCCACTAGTCATGTGGTTTCTAAAGAGAGGAAGAATATGAAACGCACGCTTGTGTTGCTGGTAGCTGCGGCTACCGTCTTGATGTTTGCTGTTTCCCCAGCTGCTGCTGCGACTTCCCAGAATCTTTCATGGGGAGTTGCGGAGAATGACCAGTTCAACTTCACATTCGATGCCGCGAACCCTGATGAGGGCCTCAGCCTCCACGAAGGCATGTACATGCTTGTGACTGATGCGCCCCCAACGATACCCAATGTCGTGACAGACTGGACTCAGGTACCAACTGTTGACCTTGACATGAAGTGGACCAACGGGACTAGTATTGGCTTGTACGTACTCATTTTCCTAGGCATCATACCGTTTGGAGCACACTTCGCCGTCCCAATCGGTAATTGGACGCTCATGACTGAGGTTGTCCAAACCAGCGGTTCCTGGAATGACTCAACCACATTCACGACGAATTCAGCCTATTGGGGGATGTCACTCACATACAGTTCAAGCGGCCTTCGTTATACAGTAGCAGTATCCTATCTGAAGTCAGATGGGTTCCTCGCCAAGTATGAGATGAAAGCGACGAACATAACCAGCTCAACTGTAACGTTCGACTTTGGTGTCATTCGAGAGGGTCTTCCAAACGACCTCATCGTGACGCTCCAAGACAACATCCTGCTCATAGGAATTGGAGTCGGCGTTGTCGTCATTGTTGGTGCGGTCGTCTGCATGAAGAGGAAGTAGATTGGTCAGGGGCATCAGCCCCTGTATCTTTTTTTCATACAAATGGGCTCCGATTGTATGAGTCACTGTTTCTTAGTGCTTCTTTTTGACAGTCTTGACCATAGGTTCTGAGTCGTCTTCTGACATCTGCCTGCGACTTCGTCATCTGAGATCAGGGACAGTCGCACGTGATCAACTGCGGCTACGCAGTCCGACTGTTTATAGTCTTTAATCATTTGACAATAGCTATAATAGGAAGGTTCCCGCCTGCTGCTTAGTGGGACAGATTTGGACCAAACGAAACGCGAGCACTCTGAGCTGAAGCCCGTTCTGGCCGCGGTATTCTCCTTCTTGGCAGTCTATTTGTTTCCGTTCTTCATTCTTTGGAATGCATCGAACACAGCTGTGCTTGCATTTGGATGGATTCTGAGTGTCAGTCCTAGTGGTTTCTTCTTTAATGTGCTTAGTATTTCAGTGATGTTTCAGTTACTCCCGTTTGACGGAGTCTTCCTTCTAGTCCCTGTTCAGGTTTGGCGCTTCTATCGAGGCAGGACCACGATAAGGAGAGTGATGCTTGTTGGAGCTCTTGGATGGGCACCATATCTCTTTGTCATCTTCAGGTCAATCCTGCTGTCCCTGTGGGATCCCTTCTATCCCCACATAGAGATATATGGTGTCCCACTACCAGTTTCTCTGATCTTGGTCTACCTGACATCAAGGCTTTCTCCTCCACTATCAGACACAACAGGCCAATGGCTGCAAGAGAGCCCGTCTACTCACGCCTGACAGGAACGCTTATGGAGTCGTCTACCAGTCACGGCTTCTTTGTGCTTCTCTTGGATAGCCTTGACCATAGGTCCTGAGCCGTCCTCTGACATCTGCCTGCGACTTCGTCATCTGAAATCAGTGACAGTCGCCCATGGTCTACAACGGTTCTTCCATCAACAATCACGCGTTCCACGTCCCTGCCACCGAACGTGTTGACCAAATGACCAACGACCGAGCTGGCATCGAGTGGGGTTGCCACTCTGGAGACGCCTAGGAAAACAATGTCCGCCATCTTTCCGGCTTCGATGCTGCCCAGTTCCCTCTCAAGCCCGTAGCACCGGGCTCCATCAATCGTTGCCATTCTGAACACTTGGTCGGCCGTCATGATGCTGGGGTTCCAAGCCGCAAGTCGATGAACCGTCAACGCACACCTCATATTCTCGAAAGGGTCGTAGATCCAACCGTCATTGCCCAGACCAACCGGAATTCGTCGTGCGAGCATGTCGGGTACTGGCGAAGTACCGACTGCATTTAGCATGTTGCTCATCGGGTTATGCGCGACACCCACACCCTGCCGCGCCATCAGCTCAATCTCTGGCGCAGTGACATGCACGCAGTGAGCCAGTACAGTACGGCGTTTCAGGACACCGAGTCTGTTTAGACGCTCGACTGTCCTCTCTCCGTGTTTCTCGAGATTGTGATAAACGTCCACCAGACCCTCAGAAGTATGGATGGTCACAGGGATTTCGAGGCCAGATGCTCGTGTCACTGCCCTTGTGATGAGCTCATCGCTCACCGTGAACGAGGCGTGGAGGCTCATCATCGCTGACGAGAGGCCTTTCTCCTTGAAACAGTGCTGAGCGAATCTCACATTCTCTTGCAGACCGCGCTCCGCTTCTTGGGGGCTGTTTCGTTCAGTGATTTCAAACGCCAGCATTGAACGGATGCCCAGTTTGGAGGCGGCATCCGAAATACCGTCCAGCACACCATCAATCGAGTTCGGACCTGAGTATGTATCCGCATAGAATGTAGATCCATTGCGGAGCATGTCTGCTGATGCAGCCAGAGAGCTAGCCCTTGCGTCATCAAGGGTCAGAGCTTCGTCAAGAGGCCACCACACGCGTTGAAGGACCTGGGCAAAGTCCGTAGGGGGTTCGATGCCAAGGGTCGCGCCCCTTAGAAGAATGCCATAGAGATGTGTGTGCGCGGTTATCAGACCCGGGATGATTACATTCTTCGATGCGTCTATGGTCTCGTCTGACTTCAGGCGAGGGATTCCTTTGCCAACCTCAGATATCCTGTTTCCCTCAATCCTCACAAAGCCGCCAGGGATCACTCTGCCCTGAGAGTCCCCGGTCACTACCAAGCCACCCTTGATTAGAGTCGACTCCACCATATGCGGCACCTCGCCTGCATGCGTTTCATGGAAACCCAGCACATTAGTCTTTGCCCATCGAAACTCGTTTCTTGTCCGAGAAGACGGAACACCCCAGCCTAGACTTCGATGTCAACAATGCTTACTGAACCCTTTCTTGAACGATAGACAATCCCATCCCGCTCAAGCTGTTCAAGTGTAGTGTCGAACTCCTGCTCTGTCATCCCCGATGAGACGGCGTTCTCCTTCAGCTTGGAGATGGAGATTTCCTTCCCGGATATGGCTGTCATACTTCTCAGCAGCATCATGAATCTGTCTGTTGGAGTCGAACCCGAAACCGGAAGAGGGGAGACATGTCCAGCCGACGGAGATCCTTGCTCCGGAGGAGACTCCGGAGCTTTCGCGGCTTGACGAGCACCAATGAGAGCAGCCATAAGATCGAAACGACTGTCCTTCTGGGTTTCTGGAGCAGCACCCGTCCGAGGACCGCCAATGTCTTCGAGACTCACGCCTTGGGCTCTCTCGATGCCCTTAGTCACCTCTTCCTCCTGTTCGGAGAACACGGGAATAGGGGACGTTTCAACAAGACTCACACCAAGCCAGTCTGACTTGATATCCTTGTTAGCATCTGCAGCTTTCAGAAGATGCGCTCTGAAGTCCTTTTCGATCCTCTTCTGCTGTGCCTCGATTGTGGACCCACGACACGACTCAGACCCCAGTCTGAGCAGGCACCTCCCAGCCAGTCCACCCACCCTTGTGTGTGAGTCCCCGACAAGGTATCCGAGAACCTTCAACAGGGCCGCAAACTTCGACGCTGCAATGTTCAGGTCCTTCAAGAACGCCTGCTTCACGCGCCAGTCGGCATCGGCGACTATGTCCATCACAATTCCGACCGGGGAGATGATGCCCAGCTTGCCCACAGTTTCCGCCACCTCAGATCTATCATGCCAGTCGCCCGCTTTCAGGAAGGGTGTGAGATACTGAATCGTATTTGTGTCAATCAACCCGCAGATATATGGCAGTAACTCACGCTTCTTCTCTGCAGACCTCTGACACAAACCCTTCAGCAATGCGTCGCGAGTCGGTTCTGTGAAGGCAGTCAGTCTCTGGACTGCACCTGGGTGCAAGGTTTCCACTCTCTCAGTGATCAGCGTTCTCACCCACTGAGTCCCTTGTGGTCCAAGAAGTGCCATGATGCCAAAAACCGTGGGTTGGTGCTCTCTGCCAAGTCCTTCAAGCGCGTCGACCCACCGCTTCTGCTCCGAAGTGGACCCAAGTCCCCCAGTCTGCCTCATTCTCTGTTCGATGACCTGAAGGACCTGCTCGCGATCAGCCGGGTTCACGCCCTTCATCAGCGTCACCAATTCATTGACATATGAGCCGTAGGCGTTCATTCCAGCCATCCCCAAGGCGGCCTTCCGGACAATCGGGTCGTCAGCTTTGATGGCGCTCATGGCCCTAGGCAGCAGAGACCTCGTCACAGGAAAAGTGGACATCCTGGCTGCCGCTTCATACATCTCTGCCATGTCTGAAGAGTCGAAACGCCAAGCAATGTTTCGAAGGACGGCGACAGCGGCACTCTCAACCTCGTCCAGGCTCGGTGGCTTTGCCTTCCTTCCTGTCCCTGCTTTGCCTTTTGCCACCCGAGTCATGACGCCTCATCTCCGGTATTGCTCTCAGCCTTCTTTCTTTTCTTGCCCTTTCGGCTTCCACTGTCGTCAGACGTTTCGGGACTTCGCGAATCTGCGGGCGGCCCAGCATACTCTGTTAGGTTAGTCTGCACCCCAGGGGCAAGTTGAAGGACCCCTCGAGCCTGTTTTCTGTCGGTCGTTTCCTCGAGTGGCTCGCCGCTGATTGTTACCTGCAGAGTCTCATCGGGTGACAAAGTCGCCACTCCTTCACCAACTTCGAGGTCCAAGAGCATATGTTCATACGCTTCTTCTACCTGCCCCACTTGGGGATCATCCTCTGCAAGCTTTTCGCTCTTTATCGATAGCTGTCTTAGAAGTGCCCGGCCAATGACCGACTTTGACAGAGCTCTAAGGTCGAACTTGCCGCGTGTTGTCTTTGGTCTTGCATTCCGGAACTCGTCAAGTCGAGCCTCTTGTAGGGCGGGCAAAAGGAATCCCAATCCATCATGCTTCAATGCCCAAGGAATGAAATGAGCGATCTGACCCTGATCAATCATCTCAGATACGGCCTGAGAAAGGTTTTCTCTGACTGACCGACGAGATTCCTTCCATGAGCGTCCCTTCACGATTCTCTTCAAGATCTCTTGTGTCGGTATCTCAAGTGGCAGACTGAGTGAGTGGAGTCCGAGGGCTCCGAACACAGCATCACGTAGCAGCAGTAGTGTTTCCGATACGTCTCTCTCAGGATTCTCTAACGCCCAGTACTTCTCTAGCAGCGTGTAGGTGTTGTGCCAAGGATAGCGAGTCTTATCTGTCCAGTAGCCCTCGAAGGCTTCTATGACTGCGTCAATATCGCCGCGCCTGCTCATATCGCATATAGTGCTGACAAAGGCCAGTCGGCTTGTCTTTGGGGGTCGGCGCTTCGCACTCACAGCAGGTCCTCCAGCTACTACAACGCCTCTGGTGACCGGGCGTATTTCCTTTTTGTGTGATTGTATTGTGCTGGGAAGCCATAGTGGTGCCCTACAAGAAAAAGCAACCGATGGGACTAGTGAATGCGAGATGAGTCCAGCATCCGCTTGATACCGTCCATCCAGATCCTCTCACCCATCTGTCTGTACCCATATTCACTCATGTGCAAGCCATCGCCACTGTCGAACTCCGCCCGCAGAAGTCCTCTTTCGTTGGACAGTGCTGCAAATAGATCGACAACATGCTCAGAATCCTGCCCTCGCGATCCTTCGGTTATCATCTCGTTGAGTCGGAGCTGGGCCTCTTGCAGCGGAGGATAGGGCATTCCGACAGGGGGTATTGTACATGCAATGACATGCGATCCCTTGTCCAGAGCATACTGCCAGAGGTTCTTCAGATAACCGAACACTCTGTCCGGTTCATCTCCCCAGCCCAAGTCGTTGCTGCCGCCAAGAATGACGACGATGGCATAGCCGTGTATGCTCAAGATGCTGTGCAGACGTGGCAGCATATGTCGGGACAGTTCGCCCGGAACGCCTTCATTGTCAAACTTCAGAGTCAGTTGTCGCTCTTCCCTTGCCTTCTTGACAAGCCAGTAACCATACTGCGACTGTTGATTCCCATAGCCAGTTGTGGGGTCATACCCTGGTGTTCCAGCAGTCAAGCTGTCTCCAAAGCCAAGTGCAGCAACACTCTTGCGTTCAGTCATCGGCAACTTCGCTCAGCTCTTTGGCGACGTCGAGTCTTCTACGAAGCAGGGTCTGACCCCGCTTCACGAGCTGCTCGAGTTCCTGCTGATATGCTTCCTGCTTAATATGCCCTCTTTCCAGATTCCTCTCGAGCTGAGCCTTCTCTCTGCGGACCTCATCTATCTCGGACTCGACTGCACGCTGCTTGACTCTCAGCAGCACGCGGTTCCTCTCTTCTACAGTCTTTGTATCTGGCTCCTTCTGCCGGCCTGATACTGCGCCACAGGGCTTCAGACTAGCCGTTTCATGCCCATCATGCGAGTCTGTCCGTGCGGATTCCTGTCGGGCAGATGTCACTTTTGGCTGAGGTCCTGATGGACGGCCAGCGTGTCTGTGTTGTTCTGCCGCGTCCTCTCTCTCGAGAGAAGCCAAGAACTCCTTGTACTTCTTCAGACGCTCTTCGGGGTTGAGAGAGGCAAATGACTCAGAATCACTTAACACAACTGACACGCTCTTGGGTCCATGCGAGAGTAAGCTAAGGACTCACATAGACGAGGTCCCACCTGTATCTTGCAGTAACTAGTATTAAGCGTTCTTCGGTTGAGTTCGGAATCTCAGACTGTTCTGGGCAGCAGACTACGTTCTACGACGCGCAACGAGCCGAACGAAAGTGATATTCCGCCCCGCATCGTCCTCGGCAAGTTTCTCCTTGTACCCGATAATCCGTTCCCACTCAAGGTATGTCTGATAGCCCTCGTTGTCAGGGAAGTTGTCAGCCAGCTCAACATCTATCTGGTCGGTCTTCAGCCAATCCCGCCTCCACCATTCAGCAGAATGCCAAGCATAGAGCATGCACGATTCCCAATACCCCTTGAGGTGGTCGGGAACATTGTCTGGTAGGTCACCCTGAAACTCATTGTAGAAACCGGGTACAACGATCCCAAACTGACCACCGGGTTTGACAATGCTCACCAGATGGTGTCGAAGGTACACATCGTCTGTGCCAAAGAAGAACAACGACTTGACGGCAATAACTACATCGAAGAACTGTTCCGCAAATGGTAGCTTGTTTGCCTCGGTTCGAACCGGGAAGACATGAGACTCAAGTCTTGCGTCACGAATTCGCTGCCAGTTCTCATTTGGACTGATCCATAGGTCCGCGGCCCAGACCTGCAAGCCATACTCCTTAGCCAAGAATATCGACCCGCCTGCCTTCCCACATCCTAGGTCGAAGACTCGCATGCCGGGTCTAAGTTCCATCACTTCGCACAAGCGTTCGAGCAACCAGAAAGTGGGGCAGCCCATGTCCAACCCGACCAGCCACTCGGGATCATACTTGGCAGTCCGGGGGTACTATGGGTTCTTGAGAAGCTTGAGCGCCAGAGCAAGGTCCGGCTTGTTTGACATACCTTCTTCTGCCTCCTATAGGGCACAGCCAATTGTGCTGCTTCTGAAGGCAGCCGTCTTATAGCAATCGGACTCCGCAAGGAGCCGGCTCTACAGTTCACAAGCCCAAGGGACTGACATCATATCTGCTGTTGATGCCTGGGGAGGACCTCAACCTGCTCAGGTTCGTCCGAAGCCAGCCAATTTGCGAGATCAGGGACTAGATATTGACTCCTCGACCGTCACGTGAAACTCACAGCTAGTTCCGACTTCTATACAGACCCACTAGGTTCAGAACAATCGACATCCCGGTCAGCGTGCCAATCATAAAATCGAGTACGCCATCACCGGGCACAAAATGGTCCAAGAGGATTGCGGCCGCCAGGCAGGTGCAACCCAAGGGAATCACCCATGACTCTTTCAGAACTGCCATATTGTATCGCAGGAATAGGAGCCCTTCCAGACTTTATTAGTGCAGCGTTAAAAGCAATGGTCCTCATCGAAGTACTGAGCGCTACCTGAGCCACTACCTTCCTCCTCGTCTCTAATGACCTGCATGGTGCCAGCTTTGAAGGCTATTGACCGTTTGGCCGAGTGCACGAAACGATGTTGCTTTCAAAGTGACAGCATCCTTTTATGATTCGCAGACTTGGGGCTTACGGGGATGTCCTAGTGAGTGAGATCAGCAGGATTCCGTTAAGATACATGTTCTGGGCCGTTCTCTACTCCTTCATCATCAATCTGCTTGACGAAACGATGATGAATGGTGGTTTCGTAGAAGGCATGAGAACGCACTTCTGGGCAGGGTTCTCATCTGACAAGTTCTTCGCCATGAATGGTCTGTTCATTCTCTTCATCACATTGAGCATACTCATCTATGAACGAAGGGGCGGCGCTTGGGTGATGTTCCCACTCTTCTGGTCGGTCGAACGCACGTTCAATGGATTCTGGCACGTCTGGTGGACCCTCGCATTCCTCAGCTACTCCCCCGGTCTAGTGACCAGTGGCCTATTCTGGATCATAACATATCTGCTGGTCAAGGAAAACTACAGGCAGGGCGATTTCACGAGAAGGCAATTGCTCACCGCAACGGTGGCCGCATTCATCTTCGAATGCCTATTCCTGGGACTAATCCTAGTTGTTCCTCTATTGGGAGTATGACCAAGGCAGATAGTGCACACTGGCAGCGCACATCCGTTCGAACCGCAAATCCCTGGAAAGCCAGAGGAGAATATCGTCGATTGCTACTCTGATCATGGACTAAGGCGGCCGATCACTCTAGAAGAACGTCGGTTCCACTTCCGACACATGCGTTGGTGCCTTCATGTTGACTGTCGAGGCCGGGGAAAGTACTTCGACAAGCTCGTAGTTCTTCTTTCCAAGACCGAGCTTCTCAGCGTAGTCGACCACGATGTATGGGTTCTTCATCGGCCCATGGATCCTTGCGAACGGGTGAAGGTTCGCTTTGCGGTCTAGGTTCGGTCTGAAGAAGAGAGGTATCATTGGTTCTATCAAACCCTCTTTTGCGATCAAATCCAGCGTGGCCTTCTCAATCGCGACAATGTCTCTGCTGCCGAGCACGCCAATTTCATTCGCGATAGCGGGCTGAGAAATTCCCGTTCACCTGGGCTACTGCTTCTTCTCGCTTGAAGGCCAAAGCAGTACAGACTACCACAGCGATTGTTTCGCTCAATGTGTCTGGTCCTGCTTGGTCACTACTTCGCAAAGATGCGAGCTTGGCAAGCTCGTCTGTGGCCCTGTGTTCGGTTTAGATATCAACGCTGAGTCATAGCACCTTGGTTACAGCATCAAGTCACACCTACTTGTATGACATTGTAAGCTGGCATCAAGACGAAGGTCCATACGGGTAGGCAGCCTAGCTGAGTGGGGGTGCGTCCAGTGCGAAGTACGCGCTCCTGAGATCTCAGTCACTCCCGGCCAGACCAGACCGTGGCTGCCGTTCACTGTTCAGAACATCCGACTCTTCGGCAACAACAAGTCGAACATCAGCCCACGAGGAAAGGAGTACGGGCGACGAAACGTTGGTTGTGCCTTGTTTCTGCGCACAGAGCCGGGATGACACCTTCGAGGTACTCTGATGTCTGTACTTCTGTCACCAGAGGTCTCCTAGGCGCACGTCCTGACCACACGTCAACGTTGTCACCGGTCCAGTATGACTCCGTAGTCTATGTAGCAGTCGACAACACTGATCTCTGGCTTCCCGTTCTTCTTCACGACCTTCATCTGATGAACGTGCCAGATGTCCTCCCCGGGACCCAAGGTATCAAGGTCGAAGTACTCATGCCCCTCTGCGAGTTCGTTGAACGCCTCATTCGTGCCCGACTCAATCTCCTTTCTTTTCATCTCAAGCTTCGTCTTCTCGTCGGGGATGACTATTTCACGGATTGTGACGACCGGCTTTCCGTGCTTCTTCCAGATCACAAGCTCGGCTTCCCGATCGGTGAACACGGAGCCTGCCAGACGCCACCTACTGCTGTAGTATTCTCCGTCAGGCCCCGTCTTGAACCTTTCATCGCCTCCCGCGTAGATGTCTTCAAGTGCATCCATGAAACCCTTGTCGAAATGACGATGCATGGATTTTCGTTGCCTTTCGAAGTATCTTCTGAGCTTCCTCTCTTGCGCCTTCGTGTGTTCTTCAGGTCCTCGGCTCACGCGTTCCCGTAGGATGACAAGTTAATAACCTTAGCAGTCTTCATCCATGCTGCCCCGTTGTGTGAGTAACCGAGTCACGGCAAAATCATGAAGCCTTGCCTCGCGATCCCTAGTTCACACAATCTACTCGAGAGGCGTGCAACCTCTAGAAGAACGTTGGTTCGACTTCGGTAACGTGCGTCGGTGCCTTCATGCCGGCTGTCGATGCTGGGGAGAGCACCTCAACTAGCTCGTAGTTCTTACTGCCGAGGCCCAGCTTCTCGGCGAAGTCGAGGACTAGATACGGGTTCTTCATTGGCCCGTGTATCCTTGCGAATGGGTGGAGGTTCGCCTTCCGGTCGAGGTTCGGCCTGAAGAAAAGAGGTATCATGGATTCAACTAGGCCCTCTTTCGCAATCAGATCCAGCGTGGCCTTCTCTATCGCGACAATGTCTCTAGAACCGAGCACCCCGATGTCGTTCACGATACAGGGCTGAGAAACCCCCCAACAGTCACAGTACGCTGTTATCTCTATAAGGAAGTTGATGAAGAACCTCTTGTTCTGAGGGAAGTTTTCCAACACCTTGCTTGTGCCTATGGCCATCAGTTCTTGGAAGAGAGAGAAACTCTCCTGCTTTAGCTCAAGGGAACCCACGCCTTTGTCGGCCTGAATGCATTTCATGCACTGGTTGCACATATCGAACTCAAGCTTCAGCTTGTGTTCAGCTTCCTTGTATGTGATACAGTGGTCCGGGCATGATTCGACCAGCTTCTTTGCATGCTCTGGTGTACACGTGTCAGGTTTCCAGTATGGGATCGCCTGCCAGATGTTGTGATACTTCGCCCATCGACTCTGAGCGGAAAACGCTCCGATGGCCAGGTTCTTTATTGCTCCCCCGTAGCCGCATGTATTGTGACCCTTGGCATGAGACAGGTCTATCAGCGCATCAGAATCGTGGAGAACACCGCCCATGTCGAGAGTCTCAATTCCCTTGAAGTCAACCTTTGTCTTGTAGAGATACTTGTCCTTCACTCCATCGAATGGTATCAGAGGGCACCCGCAGGTCTCAGACGTGTATCCCCGATTGACAGCGTTGTAGACTGATGTGGGATTATCAGTTATGAAGGGGAATGCTCCCGTCTTCTTCACAGCCTCAACTATTCGCCGAACAAAGAACACAGGGATTGTCTGATAGCCGTCTTCATATCCCAGATGCATCTTGATGGCGACCTTGTCTTTCTTCTCAAGCGTGGACAGATCGAGTCTCTTGACAACCTCATCGACTTTCGCGGCAAAAGAGGCAAACTTGCCTCTGTTTCCTTGTTTCACGGACCCGAAGTACACTTTCGCTGTCTCAGAACTCATACCCCACAAGTCTGCACATCCGCAATAAGACTGTTACTGACCGACCCCGTCTGTGGACGGTTCTGATATCACGGCCCTAGTATGTGACTTCTTTGTTCTCTTCTTCTTTCTCATGCGTCGACGGGCCAGCAGGTAGAGTAGGAAGAGTATCAGAACCAGTGCGACAACGGCACCATACCCTAGGAGCATCCTCTGGTCGAAGAACCCGCCGATGAGGTTGAAACCAGGAACACTCAACAGGAAATCGTTTATCTGGTGCAGCAGCGAAACAAAGCCGATTCCTGCTAGGAGACTTCCTATCCAACCGGCTACAGTGCCGACAATCAACGTCAAATAGACCCAAGTTATGCTTGTAGGCTCGAAATAAAGCAGGTACATCGATAGTGCGAACGACAGCAATATGACTAAGATTCCTGCGTAATCGTGTGCCCTGAACGAAACGTCTTCTACATATGTTCGATTCTTCGTAGCCCCAAATGCTCTGGCGTTGATAGCCACCTCCAAGTCCATGGCTCGACGGAACATCAGCAGCAATAGCGGCGTTATTATGGGCACATAGGCTCGTCTTAGCTTCTGATACATGCTGGCCGACTCAATGTCAAACCCTCTGATTTTCTGTGCCTCGATTATGCTGGCCATACTCTCCTGAACGAGTGGCACAAACCTCATGGCTGTTATGAACATGAATATGACTTTCTGGGGTACGTGGATTCGAGCCAGTGATCCGCTGATCCTGCTCATTGGAGAAGTCATCGTGAATATCGGAATCACCATGACTACCGCCACAACTCTGAGAGCCACTACTAAGCCGTACATTACACCTCCGACTTTGAGTTCGCCGTAGTTGACGTTCACCATCGGTAGGTCGAACAGTTTTATGATGACAGTAGGATCACCAAACCTATAGGTCAGACCTTGAACCAAGAACAGGAACACAAAGAGGAAGGTTAAGAGTTTGAGCAGGAAGCCCAAGCTCCTAAGCTCAACCCTGCCGACTATCCACCAGACTGTAGCAATCAGAATCCAGATCAATAGAATGCTTATGTTCGAAATCTGCGTGCACTGAACTACGAGAATCAGAGCCAGAGCCATGTACAGAAGCTTGACAAGGGGATTCATCCTATCTAGAACAGTATCCTTTTTGACATACTCAAACGCCATCTCTCATGCGCCTCCTGGCCCCAGACAGGCGAGCATCTCTTCGAGAGTCACCAAGTTCGCCTTCGCTCCGTAGCTAACAAGCTTCTGTGACAGCTGGGTGACCTGAGGCGGCTTCAGAAAGGCTTCTTTCATCTTGTCGTGCATGTCAAACACATCTCTCTTAGGGGCGTCTGCCAAGATGCGTCCGTTAGCCATGATGACGATTCTATCAGCATACTCTGCTACCAAATCCATATCGTGAGATATCATGACGATTGTCTTGCCCCGTTCCTGCATCCGCTTTGCAATATCGCATAGCGCATGCCTTCCTAGGAAGTCCTGAGCTGTCGTGGGCTCGTCCAAGATGAGGATATCAGGATTCATTGCGATTCCTGCCGCTGCAGCGACTTTTCGTCGATCTCCGAAGCTGAGTCTGAAGGGAAAAGTATCCCTGACATCTTCAAGGGACACTTCTTTCAGCGCCCGATTCACCCTCTCAGCAATCTCATTCTCTGACAGTCCCAAGTTATGAAGTCCAAAGGCGATCTCCTTCTCCACACTTATGCTGAAGAGCTGGTAGTCGGGGTTTTGTAGTATCAAGGAGATGCTCTTGGCTATGCTGCCAGTTGTCAACTCCGATACATCTTCTCCTTCGACCTTGACAGTCCCCTCTGTTGGCTTTAGAAGACCCAGGAAGTGTTTCACTAGTGTGGTTTTGCCGCTCCCGTTCTGACCGATTATGGCTACAAATTCGCCTCGGTTGATCGTGAGGAATACATTCTGTAGCGCAACCACTTGTGCTCGTGAGGGATAGACAAAAGTGACATTCTCCACTTCCAAGACCGGATCCTGTACAACAGCTCGTGGTGGAGACGGCTCTTTCCAGTTGAATCTGAGGATGCCTTGATCCAGCAACTCGCTAAGGAGAGTATATGCATCCTCAAGTGTCAGTGGAATCCCACCCCTTTTCTCGTATTCCTCTCTAAAGCCGGGCACCCTGTTGGCGAGCTCTATAGCGAGCGAAGCTACAGCTGGAGGGTTGACTCCTACCCGTCTGAGGAGCTCTGTCCGAGCGAAGACCTCCTTCGGAGTTCCTAGCGCCACGGCCTCCCCTTTGTACAAGACAAGGACCTTCGAAGCGAGTCGGGCAATTTCGTCTGTCTTGTGACTCGTTATGACGATTGTCATATCTTGAGTGCTAGCCAGTTGGTGCACCACATCAAAGACCTCTGTAGTGCCAACGGGGTCAAGCTGGCTGGTTGGTTCGTCCAAAATCAAGACCTGAGGCAGCATGGTCATCCCGGCTGCGAGCGCCACCCGTTGTTTCTGACCACCGCTCAACTCCTGCGGTCTCCTGTTTTCGAGACCGTCTATGCCGCAGACTTCCGCCGCCCATCGGGCCCTTCGGAGAATCTCGTCTCTCTCAATCCCTAGGTTGGCCGGGCCAAACTCCAGTTCCGAGCCTACGTCAGTAGTCGTGAACTGTGTTTCAGGATCCTGGAGGACCATGCTCGTCACTTGCGAGAGTCTAATAATGGGCGTATCCCAGGGGTCCAGGCCAGAGACAGTCACGTGACCTTTTTCCTTACCAGCATACACCGTCGGGATAATACCATTCAAATGGAAACAGAGGGTGGTCTTGCCAGCTCCGTTCGCCCCAATGATTCCCAGTATCTCTCCACGTTTCAATTGGAAGCTGATATTCTGAAGTGCAAGTGGTCCTCGCTCGTAAGTGAAGGTGAGGTTCTCAACTTCTACAGCTAGATCGCTTGTCAAAGCTGGATGGCTCCAATGGGTCCAAGTCATGGATGATGATATATCTCTTTGTCTATCTCTCTGAAACAAGACGCTTCGCATGCGGCTGCATCGAACCCACATGATCTAGGAAAGGAATCAAGATTCGCTCCTATGCTCAGGTCAAGAGCAGTGCTTCCACGTTTTCCTATTACATACTCTGACCTCAAGGAATGTGTCGCCCATGCCGGTCCCATGAGGAATCCTCTGCCCACACTCATTCGACTTACAGTGAACAGCGACCTCCAATCCTGAGAAGATCGCTCACAACATGCAATACGTGGATAGGGGTCGGGAAGACACTCCTATCTGGATATCTGATCAAAACAGATTGCCTAGAAAAAAGGAAAAGGGCACCAGCCAGAAGCGGCCGGTGCTGAAGGACTACCAGATCGCTCGTGGAATCCGCGGGAGTCCACTTCTCTTGAGAGCCTCGATGATAGGAACGGCAATGATGGTCGTGATTATTGCCAGAATCGGCCACCACCAAGTGTATCCTAGGTTGGTGACGAATGTGAGTGCGACTGGATAGGTGAAGATGTACCAGTAGGGTGCTCCCCACCAGTAGTAGAATGTCTCGAGTCCCATGAGTATCGCCAAGAAGACACCTACATACCTCTTCGTAGGATTGTCGCCTCTTGACCACTTCGGAATCCATGACTTCCCTACCGGCGTGAACATGATGATGAGCCACGGGACCCAGAACACCAGAGTTGAGGCAAAGTACATGGCATCTGGGGTTTCCCCAGGCAGTGTGGGCCAGATGTATGGGTACACGATGAACATGATGCCAGTGAGTATTATCGCTAGCACAGTGAAGATCCAGTCGACGTTCTTATCGGTATTGATCATCAACGCGACGAATACAGCTGGAAGTATTCCTGTCAACAACACATCTAAGAGTCCTAACGGGAACATGGCAGGGCTTACGAACATGCCGATGAATCCACCAATGACAGCCGCAAGGATTCCTCCGATAGGGCCAAGGACCAGTGGGCCAATGGCCGTAAAGACCACGGACAGAGGAATGAACCCGCCGCCTCCAAAGTATGGGAATATCGGTACCAATGCGAGAGCACCGTTAATCGCTCCATAGACAGCGATGAATGCGATGCTTGCTCCTCCATATCCCATCGGAGCTCTTTCTCTAACACGTTCTTCTGACAATTCTTATCTCCTCCAAGTACATAACCCGACTACGAAGGGGTGTGCTATACAAGTGCAAAACCAGCATATATGAGTTGGGTCACCCCGAATCCTTAGCCCTCAAACCGTTTGAAGCTCTGGTTTCGTCGATAGAAATGCTCCATGTCTGAACCCGCAATCTCCTTGGCGAAGTCCCTTCGGCACATGATCGGCAAGGTGTTTTGTTCTTCATGAACATGAATTGCCAATGATGGTCTGTCAACCTACTCGGATCATAGAATTAGAGGCTGAACAGTCCAGTCAGGAAACGGTTCCGATGTCCGACCTCATACTTGGCCTTTTTGAAGCAACTCTTGGAGCAGTCATAGGGTCGACTTCGCCTCTCTTTGCCCTTCCTCTATCTGTCCTCTATTTGAGCCAGAAGCCAGCTTGGAGGGCATCGTGCGAATGGTCGCAGATGTGGGAGGTGTGAGGTGGGCTTCTATGGGCGGTCCGCGTGATCACAACAGCATCGGGAAGCACGACTTATTAGGAGCCGGAAAGAGAAGTGTGGCGTGGGCAAGGTAGAATGAAGATCAAGGTGTACTATGATGGCGGCCAAAGAACAATCAGTCTTCCTCAGAACTGTCATGTCGAAACTGTGAAACCCATGACCGTGGAACTTGAGAAGACGCAGGATGAAATCATCGCTGAATCTCTGAGAGCTCCGATCGACTCGCTAACACTTGAGGAATTCTGCTCCAAGTATACCTCCTTTCTTCTGATACTGAATGACGATGCTCGGCCAACTCCGACGCCGAGGATCCTCTCGCACGTGCTCCCACTGATCAAGGGGAAGGACTTGGGAATCGTTGTAGCGTGCGGAACACATCCTCCACCTTCCGAAGATGACATCAAAAGCATCATTCTTGGTGAGCATTATGAGAGTCTCAGAAGCAGGCTCAAACTGCATGATGCAAAGGGCTCCTCCTTCACAGATATGGGCACGACCACCAGAGGAACCAGAGTGAGTATCAATAGCCTAGTGCGCGATTTCGACGCCATTATTGCCATCAACTCAATAGAGCCGCACTACTTCGCGGGTTTCACAGGAGGCCGCAAGAGCTTCATACCGGGGATTGCTCGGTATGATACTATCGAGGCGAATCACTCTATGGCTCTGCTAGAAGAAGCCTCCATAATGCATCTAAACGGAAACCCTCTACACGAAGACTTGGAGGAGGCTGCAAGGCATGTGTCGGAAGCAGTACCCACGTTTGCAGTAAACGTAGTTCTAGATGGTAGTCGGAGAGTGGCTGGCGCATTCGCAGGGAATATCATCAGTCAACTCTATGTTGGAGCTGAGCTTGCGCGGAGATTGTACTCATCAGCCATTGAACAGCTCCCCGATGTGCTCATCTCAGTTGTTCATTCCCCACTGGACCAGACTCTATATCAAGCTCAGAAAGGATTCGAGAACTGCAGACATGCCTTAAGGCCGGGGGGCATCATGATACTTGTCGCATCCTGTCATGACGGGATAGGCCCTACTGACTACGCCGGAATGATGCAATCGGGCAGCACGGTCAAAGACTTGGCGGACAAGTTCGAGAGTGCCAAGAAGAACTATCGGCTTGGATGGCACAAAGTGGGCTCGATTCCCAGATTCCTCCTGAACAACCAGCTATGGATGGTTTCGCGAATTGGCTCTGCCGAACTCGCGAGGATGCATGTTAGAGGGTTCTCTGATTTGCAGGATGCTGCGTACGAAGCTTTGAGATTGAAAGGGCCCAATCCGAGAATCGTAGTCGTGGAGGACAGCGGTAACGTGTGCCCGGTGGTTGCAGGCATCTAGCTCATTCAACATCCGGACTTCCTTACCCCGAAGCTCAAAATCGGTCCCGACACAGCGCCAGTGCGACTGACATCACCAAGCATGCTGGAAAGGAGTGCCAGCTCATGAAAGGCTTGGTGCAACTACTTTGAAAGCCTCAAGATGATGCTCGATGTCTTCCTTGGAGTGCTGAACGGATATGAGCCACTCCTCTTCCGGGCCATAGGCCATAGGAATGATTCCTTCATTGAACATCGCAAGCCAGTACTTACGCCACTTCGCCTTGTCCGTCCGTGTCCAGTCTCTGTAGTTCTGCACTGCTCCTTGCGTGAACAGGACGCCGCCAATAGCATTGATCCCTTGGACTACGGCGCTGAGCTTGGTATCCGCGATTATCTCCCGATAACCTTTCATCAGATCATTGCCGAGTATCTCCGCTTTCTTGTATTCGCCCTTGGTCAGAATCTCGGTCAGCGTGATCTTGCATGCCCTGATGGACAAGGGGTTTGCTGAGAACGTACCAAAAAGCCCCTCATGGTCGATTCCATTCATGATCTCCTCTTTCCCTCCGCAGGCCCCCAGAGGCAGACCACCACCTATCGCCTTCGCTAGACAAACAAGATCGGGCTTCACATGGAAGTACTCGGTAGCGCCACCCGGCGCCAGCTTCACACCGGTCTTCACCTCATCAAAGATGAACACGATGTTGAACTCTTCAGTGAGCCGCCGCAGAGCTTCAAGGTATCCCTTCGCGGGAGGAATAACGCCTGAATTCATCATGACGGGTTCCACGATGACTGCCGCTACCTCACCCTCGTGCTCTCTCATGATTCTCTCCATGGTATCGATGTCATTGAAAGGTGCTACGAGCGTGTCCCGCACAGTGCCTTCCGTGATACCACTGCCATAGGCGATTGAGCTTGGATGGGTCCGGGGACCTGCCTCGCCTAGTGATGGTCTCTTGCTTACATGAAGGTAGTCGCTGACTCCATGATATGCGCCCTCGATCTTGATGATCTTCGGTTTCCGCGTGTAGCTCCTTGCCAGTCTGACAGCGTACATTGTCGCCTCCGACCCCGAGTTCACAAACCTCAGTTTCTCAATAGGGAATCTCTGGGCAAGAGCCTTGGCCGCATCAAGAGTTTCTTCTTGAGGCAGACCGAACATTGTCCCACGGGTCAACTGCTCACGAAGGCCCTCCATGAGCTTCGGGTGTTGGTGACCAACGAAGAGTACCCCCCAGCAGAGATTGAAGTCGATGTACTGATTTCCATCTACATCAGTGATCTTCGACCCTTCTCCCTTTTGTACGAAGACCGGGTACGGGTCATACGTCGGCGCCGAGCCGCCTATTCCTCCACACAGCAGTCGAGTAGCCTTCGCATAGCATTCCTTCGAGCGAGCGGTCTTCTTCTCGTACCTCTCGTATACCTTCTTCAGATCCTCTTCCATGACACCTCGCCTTCGGCCCTAACCGGGAATTCGACCACATATAACAGCTTTGCGGTACGATGCGATTCTGGCCCAGTGATTAACGCCCGTTCAGATCGTGATGCGTCTTCGTGGCCACCTTGTCTTGAGTCGATACGTCTTTTCGCGGCCAACACCGGTCATGGGAAACCATGGCCTAGTTGTCAAATCGGCATATGGCAACCTGCTTCATCATCTTGGATGGACCGAAAAACATGAATGGTGGATATGCTTGGCCGGCTCCTGTGAAGAACGGTTCTGTCGGGCACAGGACAGCCTATGTAGCCATCATACTCTTCGGCATTGTAAGCTTGATGGGTGACACGGTGTACGAAGGTGCGCGCGGCCTGGTCCCCGACTACCTCTACTACCTTGGTGCAACGGCTTTGGTCGTGGGCCTTGTCAGCGGACTTGGCGAACTGCTCGGTTATGTTGTGCGATTGGTCAGTGGAGAGATGGCTGATAGGACCCAAGCATACTGGGTTTTCATCTTCTTGGGATATGGGCTAATCGTCGCCATTCCGCTTCTCGCTTTTGCATGGACATGGGAGGTAGCTGTGATCCTTGTCCTGCTTGAGAGGCTTGGCAAAGGGCTTAGAGCCCCTTCGAGAGATACTGTTCTTTCGATTGTGAGTAAAGATGTGGGACCGGGCAAGGCCTTCGGAATACATGAGCTTCTAGATCAAGTAGGTGCAGTCCTTGGACCTCTTCTAGTTGCAATCATTATGTTCAACTCGCTCAACGATTACCGCTTGAGCTTCACTTTCCTACTGCTGCCGTTTCTGCTGCTCGTCGTGGCACTGGCTGTCACTCGCAACAAAGTTCGAGTCGCGCCCCCTCCAAAGGAAGACAGGCCGCAAGAAGAGCATCAGACCCTTGGAAGGCATTTCTACACCTACACGCTTGCTGTCGTCCTGAACACAGTGGGTCTCATACCTTCTGCACTAATTCTATTCCAAGCATCGTCGCTTCTCCAACCTGAGCACATGCAATGGTTCGTACCTCTGATCTATGTGATCATCCAAGGAGTTGATGGCATTGTTGCGCCGGTTGCAGGGTACTCCTATGACAAGTATGGTCTCAAGATCATGGCAGTACCTTTTCTGCTGTCGATATTCCCACCACTGTTTGTGTCCGCCGCGACGGGACTCGAATACCTGATTATCGCCTCCGTGTTCTTTGGCCTAGTACTCGGCATGCAGGAATCGACCTATCGTGCAGCAGTCACAAAGTTCGCACCAATCCAGTCGAGAGGTAGAGCCTATGGCATCTTCAACACCGCCTACGGTATTGCCTTCCTGGTGAGCGGCGTGAGCTACGGTCTGTTCCTAGACCTGAAAGCCCCATTCGCCCTGATCCTGCTCTTCGTCATCGTCATCCAGACATCAGCCGTGGCGGTCCTGTCTAGGACCACCAGTCCAAGCCGAGAGATCACGTAGTTCGCGGTGTGCTCAAATCCTGGGGTCAGACACGTTCCGGACTTGAATGGCTGGGCGGAGTGCCGACATGAACCATCCACTCCAGTGAACCTGTCCAGGGATTGATTTCATACCAATCTTTCATCCGGGCTTCGAACGTAACTTCAAGGTGGAATCGATCAATTCAGACGCATCAAAGCCTGATGGCTTAAACTGGAGAGCATCTGTCCACGTGGAACCATCGGTCACGTGCTTCCAGGGCAGGTACAATAGACTCCTTCTAGATGGCAACCCTGAGCCTGAAGCACCGACGGTCAGAACAGATATTAGGTGCCCGCGGTCCGGTGCTGGTAGCTTTCTGGACGGCCTTGACAGACCGGAGCAGTGGCAGAGCAGCCTTGGATGGCTTCGACCTTGTCAACGACACCGGCGCAATCTCGAACCTAGAGAGTCAAACTACTTCTGACCGTCCCGGAAGTCACTCACACAAAGACAGGAGGCTCGGAAGACGCACAGGATGAACCTTGCCGTTATCGCGGCTTTGTTGTTGCTCTTCTCCGTGGGCTCGCTGGTACCGTCGCTCATGACAGGCACCCAGTCATCTTCTCAGGATACTGTGATTGAGCTGGCGAGCCCAACAGACCGGGGATTAGAGCAGAAAAACGGTGAACTGAACATGCTGCACTTCTCACCGTCAGCATCTTCTGAGGATGGGATCCACTACGTGGCCCGCAGAGGGGTTGATGCCATCGCCTATTTCGGTGAGTCGGAGGTGCACTATGTTGTGGGCGACACGCCGGTCCGGCTCGAGTTCCCGGGAAGTGCGAGAGTGCTTCCTGTCGGTGAGGAGCCGACTGGCTCTGTGACGAACTACATGTTCGGGAGTGACCCGAGCAGATGGAGGACTGGGCTCAGGGACTGTGCAGTCCTGAGGTACGTAGGCATCTACCCGGGCATTGATCTTGTGTACAGGTTCTTTGACGAGAATCTGAAGTACGAGTTCGTGGTTGCGCCTAAGGCAGACCCATCGCTGATACATTTGAGATACCCTAACGCAGACAGTATCGATGTGTTTGACGAGTCGGTGACCGTTTCAAAGGACGGGTTCACGTTCGCTGATACAGGGCTCATGGCTTTTCAAGAAGGCCCAAGGGTTGATAATGTCGAGTGTGCCTTTCGTTCTGATGACACGGCTACGATAACGCTTTGCATCGGTCGATACGACACTTCTCGTGAGCTGATGGTTGATCCCATCCTTCTTGTCTACAGCAGCTTTCTGGGAGGATCATCGGCCGAGGAGGGAATTGCGATCGCCGTGGAGAATGGCTCGGCCTATGTCACTGGCTGGACATATTCGTCTGGCTTTCCGACCTTCAATGCGAACGACTCGACCTTCAACGGAGCCGGTGACTGCTTTGTGGTCAAGCTGGCAGCTGACGGTCGGTCTCTGGTCTACAGCACTTTCCTTGGGGGGACATCAGACGACGTCGGATACGGGATTGCTGTAGAGAACGGTTGCGCCTATGTCACGGGCAACACGTATTCCTCGGGCTTTCCGACCGTCAATGCGAACGACTCGACCTACAACGGGGGTGCCGACTGCTTTGTGACCAAGCTAGCAGCCAATGGCCAGTTTCTCGTTTATAGCACCTTCCTAGGTGGCTCAAGCGAGGATTTCGGGTTGGGGATCGCCGTGGAAAACGGCTTCGCCCATGTCACGGGCCGCACAGATTCCTCTGACTTCCCCACATTCAATGCATACGACTCGACCTACAACAGTTCTGACTGCTTTGTGACTAAGCTGGCGGTCGACGGTCGATCACTAGTATACAGCACGTTTCTTGGAGGAGTATCAGAAGAGACAGGGTACGGAATCGCGGTCGAGAGCGGCTCTGCGTATGTCACGGGTATGACATATTCCTCCGACTTCCCAACCGCCAATGCATACGACTCGACCTTCAACGGAACTGCCGACTGCTTTGTGACCAAGCTGGCAGCCAACGGTCAGTCTTTGGCCTATAGCACATTCCTCGGAGGGACCTCGTATGATTATGGGTACGGGATTGCAGTCGAGAGCTGCTTCGCCTATGTCACGGGCTACACACAATCTTCCGACTTCCCGACTGCTAATGGATACGATTCAACCTTCAACGGAGGGACCTATGACTGCTTCGTCACCAAATTGACAGTCGACGGCCAGTCTCTGGTATATAGCACCTTCCTTGGCGGTATAGTTATGGAGCGAGGACAGGGGATTGCTGTCGAGAGCGGTTTCGCCTATGTCACGGGCTATACGCTTTCCTCTGACTTTCCGACAATCAATGCATTCGATCCGACTTACAACGGAAACGTTGACTGTTTCGTAGTCATGCTGGCAGTCGACGGTGAATCTCTCGTCTACAGTACCTTCCTTGGGGGTACATCTGACGACTTTGGATATGCAATTGCCGTCGAGAACGGCTCCGCTTACGTCACGGGCTCTACGCTTTCCGCTGGCTTCCCGACAGTCAACGCATACGACCGGATCTTCAATGGAGGAGAAGACTGTTTCGTCGCTGCAGTATCTGGTGACATCGACAGTGACATGGACGGCTTAACGGACCGGGAGGAGGCCTATTACGGTACGAATCGGTTCTGCATCGACTCTGACAACGACAACTTCCTTGACGGATACGAAGTGGCTTACGGTTCCAACCCCATGGACCCGATGTCCTACCCAGCCATGCCGCAGGCATGGTACGACGCCATCTACGAGGACCTAGATGGCAATGCCACGCTGATCAAGTACCTGGTTGCTTGGTCCAACGGAAACTCGACGCTGCTTCAGACAGTGATGCAGCAGCTGGATGACAATGCGACCCTACTCGAACAGGTCATATCATGGCTGGATGGGAATCACACTGCCATCCAGGCGCTGTTCACCTTTGTCGATGGCAATGCGACTCTCGTGATCCAGACAGTGAACGCGGTCAACGCGAACAGCGACCAGCTCGACCTGCTTGCGGCGCTCGTCACTCACAACGCTGAAGCTCTGAGCAGCCTCAATGCAACGCACATAGGTGATATCAACCAAATCAGGGCGGTTCTGGACATGCTTGGAGTTACGGTCGGAGACACCGACTATGACGGTCTCGACGACCTCGACGAGATAGCACTCGGGACGAACATCCAGTGCATCGACACGGACTGTGACAACCTGAACGATGCCTACGAGGTGAAGATAGGCACTGACCCGACTGACGACGACACTGACAATGACACCTACTACGACGGCGCGGAGGTGCTGGCAGGGACGGACCCTCTTGACCCCCTTGAATATCCTGGCAGTACAGGCTCCACCACAACCAGCACAACAACAACTACCCCAACAATCACTCAGCCCACGATGAACTTCGGCATCATCATCGTCGCGGGAGCCGCCGGTTGTGTCGGACTCATCGCTTTCCTAGTAGTGATGAAGAGGAGGACGGGTGCAGGATCCCATTCATGAACCACCCCGTGGTCAAAGGGATTAGGGCCTTTGATGAGCAGCCCAGATGCTAAATAGAAACGTTCGTGGGTCAGCGCACAGATGCTCCCGACGGTGGAAGGCCGCTGCACAAGCCCCCTTCCACCACCGGCCGGAACTCTGAGTCAACACGCATCTACCTGGTCCCTGCATCAAGCGTCCAAGGCGGCTTCGATTGTGACACTCACTGACCGAGTGAGCGTCTCACGTGAAACCCAGATTGAATGCCTTCCGGATGAGTGTGCTAAGACTGAAGGCAGTCATCATATACCAGCTCCAGAAGTAGAGGCCAAAGCCACTGCCCGGCACGCTGACGCCCAGAGAACCTTCCAGAAACGGCAGGGCCTTCTGAGGATTGAAAGGAAGTATGGCCACGGGTGAGGCTCCAAACAGCGAGTTGAGCACCCAATATATGATGAGGAATGGGATGTAGAAGACTAGCTGGGGCTTGCACTGGGCACCCATCATGGAGGTTTGGATCTGCATGATATGTGACTGACCATCTATGACTTCCTGAAGTGCCAAAGGGTCCTTCGTTTCTCGAACTTCCTTGAACTTCCTCTGCCACTCCTTCACTTCTGCCATGTCCGATTTGAGCTTCTTAGTGTCAACCAGCTTCACTGTGGCGAGGGAAGACACCAGCCCAATGAGAACGCTTACTAGGGCAACAAGTACTGCCGAGACCCAGAGATCCATAATGGTTTCCCGCAGGTGAGGTCGGGCGGCTCTGCCACATTTAACCATTGCCTTCTAACTGCTTCCCACCGGATGTAGGCAAGTTCGTCCAATGGTGAAAGACTCACTGACAGAACGGAATCCTATGGGCGTACACGCTGCGGCGTGTCAGTCATCTGGTACACGTTAGAATGTTCGGCGCCAAACGTGCGTGCCTTTCAAGAGCCTAGACTGCCACACTAGACCCGCAGCCGGTCATCAGCGTGTACTCACGTTGTGTTTATATTCTGGATGCGTTTACAGGTCAAATCGTCTGCCGCCGGGAGGGCTAGACACTGCAAATGATGATGTTCACCAGGATGCTAAGGAGACAAGGCTTCTACCGGGTCAAGAACCAGGAGGAGCCAGTGTACATGAAACATAACGAAGGCCTTGGCGGGGTCTACGTCCGCATCGAGAAGAGGAAGGCCTATGTCACGGTCCGCGACCTGGGGATCTCTGAGGAGTTCTCCAAGGTCAAGAAGCTCGAAGACTTCATCACGGAACTGGATGACAGGGCATACCGTCAGAAGTGCTTCATTGTCAACAAGATGCGTGGCACAGGCTCGTAGGCAAGACCTGTCTGATGTGAGTGGAGGCGACCCAACCAGCCCCGATCCTTGTGCTGTTCCTGCGTCCCTGAGGCCGCGATTGACCCTCGGATATCTAAAAAAGGCAGGGACTGCCAACATGGACCGGGGCTCAGGTTGTCACATAGTGTAGACCGGTTCCTTCACGCAGTGGGGTCAGGTGACTTCAATGAGAGCTCTCGAGTTCTAGGAGAACTGTCAGAACAGAAACGGCTCTCGGAGCTAATCAGCGCTCTGACACAGCAAGACCTTGTAGCCTCTGTAACACCGTTGAGACTCAGAGATCATGTATTCACTTTCCTGAGTGGGCATGCTGTCTACTTCGCACTAGAGATCCAGTCGTTCAATCTGCTGGAATCTGTAGACGGACTTGATCCATCATCTGCGCGCGAATCCATGTTGAAGAGCACTAGTAGACTTCTGGGTTCCAAGAGTCCTGAACTCGTTCAGCATGCTATTGACGCCGAAGAGGCCGCCGAGAGTCAGTATGCTGTGATACTGCCATCACTTCTTGAACAGCGAGTGGACGAGCTGCAGAACTGCATTGTGCCCTTCACAGTTACAGGGCCCGCCGGCACTCCCCGGACAGACTACTGTGTGGCCAATCTCCTAAGGACATCCTACGGCCGCAGAATCCTATTGGCCATCGGCAAAGCAGACCTTGTCCCGGTCATAAGCGAAAAGGAATGGAAGACGGTCGCCAAATCAGTCAAAGAACTGGGACATGACCCGGATGCTATGCTCAAGCAAGTTGAAACTCGCGAATGGGCAGTCATGGTGAAATCGATTCAGGCATTTGTAGACGAGGCGCATGTGGCTCACAAGGAGATAGTTGACCTGAGAGCATTAAGGTCGGCTTGGGAAACGCTGAGAGCGAAGAAGAGTGGTCAATTGAGCAGTGCTCTCAGAGAAGTTGCGGAATCAATGAGTAGCGCATGTAACAAGCAGCTCATGACTATCGCACAAACCGCTATCCGCAGCGAGAGACTATTGGCGATCCAAGCCCTCGTGAACTCAGGAGGAATAGGCGTAGCAGACCATCTGGAGGGAATGCTCTCCGAGACCGACGAAACCGTCAGAACCCAAGTGGCAAGAGGTTTCTCAGAACTCGTGTCACATGAGTTCAGAAGGCTTGATGGAATCATACAACCCGATAGCGGCCCTATCAAACCTCGAATACATCAGGTCATAGCTACGGACAGAGGACCAGACCTATCGGTTTTGAGTGTTCTCGCTAGGCACAAGAACCCTTTAGCAAGACTGGAAGCAGCTAGAACCCTCTCCGCTTCGGAGTCACCCGAGTTACATCAGATTCTGGCTCAGATGGCAATGGATGCTGACGATAGAGTGAGGTATGAGGTCGTGAAGGCATCCCCGCGGCTGTCATCCCATTTGGCCGCAGAGGTCCTGAGGCCGGCACTGTCCGACAAATGTCCCGAGCTACAAAAACTTGCGACGAAGTTGGCCCGTGAGAGATGGTCCGATTCTGAGTTTCCCATCTAGTGAATCAGCTTATTCCAAAGCATGGGTGACAACATGCGTGTGCTCACTGGAGTTTAGATACGACGTACCTAGGTAGAACGGAAAGGATTGCGTCCTTCACAGGCCTGATACCAGCAAGCATCTCAGCAATGGTCCGGCATGCCTTTTCGGAGTCGAAGAGCTTGGAGCCAAACCCGGTGGACCCTGTGCGTAGCAGCCTCTTCTGCAACCAGAGCCCCCATTTGAGGTCAGAACCTATCAGCGAAACCCAATCCCTTTCGTGCTCGCGCAGAACATTCGCGGAGAAGTCATTCAGTCTCACGGCCTTGGCGGCGGCACGCCCGGCAGTTTCTCCTCCCACCATAGAGTAGTATATGCCCTCTCCGCTGATGGGAGAACAGTGACCCGCCGCATCGCCTGCAAGCATCAGTCGATTCGTGAACGAAGGTTTCACGATACCAGCCAGAGGCATCAGTGCGGATTCTGTCTTTGTGACTTCCGCGCCGTCATGCTCAGATTTCATTGGCTCCTCATTCAGGACTTTGTTGAGATACTGGACGGGTCTGATCTCGCTCTGCCTAACCCTTGTGACGAGGCCGCCAGAGCCTACAACTGTTTCATTACCCCTAGGAAAGATCCATGCGTAGCCTCCAGGTGAGAAGAATGACCCGTAGAGAAAGGAGTTCATCTCCGGAAACCTATGCATCGAGGGAGGTCTGCGCATCTGGTACTGGACTGCATATCCCATCTTGTCATTGGCAATCCTGGGCCGGAAGATACCGGATTTCGTGGTGACTGCGTTGACGCCACTGGCATCGATGACAATGTCCGACGAAATCCTGCCATCGCCTTTTGCATCCGTGTAGGACACCGAGCATCTATCATGAGAGATTGCGACTGACCTCGCTTCAGCTCCCGGCAATATGTTTCCCTGATGCATGTCAGCAAGGCCAAGAAGGGCCTTTCCAAGTGCCGCCCGGCTCACGTTTACACCGACTGGTGATTCGAAGTCAACTGTCTTAATGTCTGAGTTGGGAAACTTCAGCCTGACCGCTTTCACAGGGTATGAACCTGGAATGCTCCTAATCCCGTATCTAGTCAGCGCACGGGCAGTAACGAACCCTCCACATACCTTTGTTTCGCCGGGACTCGTTTCTCTTGAGAGAAGTCGGAATCCAATATCTGACTCTGACAGAGTCTTCGCTGCGGTTAGCCCGGCTGGACCAGCTCCGATTATGACAACGTCTGTGTCTGGCTTCATTCGCGTCCAACGATCTTTGTAGGACGGACCTAATAATGTTGGGTGAGGCGAATTGGCGGCTTGTACGTGCTAATCCCTCGGTTTTGTTCTTGACGGAGGAAGAGCAGAACCAAGGTGTACCTTCAAGATACCCTCAGGCCTAACGTTTACTCTCCACTCTTCGTGAAGCAGACCGCTTTTCCGGCTGTGTCATTGTGCTGACGTCTGCGGTTCTGCGAAAGCGGGCGTAAACGCTGAGAGTCCGCCGGCCTGCAGGCCGAATCAGTGTCCACGTAACATGTACGCAATACCAAGAGAGTACACGCTTGATGCGGTTAGTACACGCTACTGAACCGTCTGCAGTTGTCGTCGATGTCAGGAAGACTCAGAACACGCCCGTCGCTTCCGTATGCGGACCTGAGGAAAGCGGATTAGTCCAGTACGCCAGGCTACTGCTAAACAAGGGATCAGCCCTAGTGCAGCATAGGGCAAGTATGTTTCCGCCATCGACATAATACCGCTGAAGTCCGATGATAGGTACAGTGGGAGACCTATTCTCTCTGCATCGACGCTGGAAAGTACTTCGTGACTGGACGTGTTGAGTCCTTCAGACTGATACTGCGAGAGGAAGCCATCTTCTTTCCAATAGACTATTCGGACATTCAGCTGGACCCCTTCAGTCCTGTCGACCATTGCCCATTCAAAACCCCAGAAATGGTCGTCGTCGATAGGCTCGTAGTCGTCCATGGACTCCAAAACAATCATGTTGCGAAGTAACCACCAGTCGCCAATCGGAAACACAAGCCTCTCCACCCACCGGTACCAGATCTTGTAAGCCATTTCACTGTCGTTGCCCCAGTATGCTGAGGTCACAACAATCGGTATCCGGTTCATGGCTACGAAATCCTCGCTGAGCTCAGGTACTTCATCGACCCTGAAGTACATCGCTTCATGCAATGGCCCCACGCCCTGACCACTCGCATCAACTGTGAACTGGATTTCATCCCCTGCTGCAACGGCCCAGTCGAAGCCCTGCGAGTTTGTTGCAGAAACTGACCCAAACAGTGACAACAGGAGCAATACAGACAGGATCACTGCATGGGGAAACTGCATTTGCCAGCCCTCGTCCTAGTATGTATTTGCATAGGTTGCAGAAAAAGGCACCGACGTTCTCTGTTCTGACGGGCCTCTCGAGCCAAGCTAAGGGCCACGCCCAGTTTCTCTATTGCGATAGGCTTTAATCAAATGCCTACACATATACTCTCGGAGGGTCTACATCTGACTGAATGGTTGGAGATACATGAAGACTGGGCATACTTCGTGAATCCTAACTCCTTTCGAATGCCCAAGGTGAAAAACGGAGCACCAATCGGATCTCTGGTGCTCGTCAAGTCTCCTGTCACTGATGACAGCGGCAGGACATTCACTTCTACAGCGTACGGACTCGCGGCCAGCGACGGCCTCAAGATGATGTCCAAGAGAGAGGCATCCAATGTTCTGGCCAAACAGATGGTCAAATACATGAAGGACACGAGCCAGTGGCCGCCATTCTCCGAAATCAAGAAGGTCAACAACAGCGGAAACGTCGACGTGTTGTACAAGCCAACGCAATACGACTCATTCATCCTGACCTTGACGTCGGAACTCGCAGGCCCCAACCCCAAGCAGTTTCTGGACTCACTCAAGGAGTCTGCAGAGGAGGAGCACAAGGAAGAAGAACTCAAGTGGGTGATTGAAACGGCCAAGTCTGGTCGCGCGACGTGTCGGACGTGCAATCTGCCGATTGACAAGGGTCACCTTCGTGTTGGCGAGCCTTCTATGTTCCAAGAGCACGTCACATACCGGTGGCACCATCTTGAGTGTGTCAAGAACGGAATTGGCAACCGCTCCGTCGACTCATTTGAGGGACTTGATAAGCTATCAGACGAAGAGAAAGAGGCCATGAGGAAAGCTCTCGGGTGAGCTAGCGAATCCGGTTTCCGGTTCAGTCACCCAGACTCGTGGCGTTGTATTGGTCACTGATGAAACTCACTAGCTGTGCTTCAGGAATGTGCCATTCCGATACTCCTCGAAGGCCAGCGCAAGCTCTTTCTCTGTATTCATGACGATCGGTCCTCTCCAAGCAACCGGTTCTTTCAGAGGTTTCCCTGAA
>Ga0315284_10001649_pt1 | contig 31943 bp, 28 predicted proteins | sample YL17G09_16_MG_FD_203696 | JGI IMG/M metagenome (GOLD analysis project Ga0315284, IMG submission 203696) | Sediment microbial communities from Yellowstone Lake, YNP, Wyoming, USA - YL17G09_16 | ecosystem: Environmental > Aquatic > Freshwater > Lake > Sediment | place: USA: Wyoming | collected... | reverse complement strand
GGAGAAGAGTTGGGGAGACGTTGGTCTCTTTGCCCCACAGCGAGTCGTCAGATGCTTGGTCGATCACAGCTCTGTCTATGGACTTGTCCTTCGGGGAAATTCTGACGTGTTTGACTCTGGCCATATACAGCCTGCTGCGGTGCGCTGCATGGAGCCAATGATTGACAAAAATGGTCGCTATTGGCTATATTGAAATCTGCCCGACCCAGAGGAGGAACTCGGAGGTGGTCGCCGTGAATCCGCGCCATCCGCTCCCGAACAATCAGGACGTCTCTATCATCATCTGTCCGCCACCCCAACAGCAAGGGAGGTCGTCATGGCCAGAATCAGCAAGAGCGAGCTCATCAGGCTCCAGAAGAAACTCAAGACCGACGCCGCCATCGGCGAGAAGTTCGGCGTCACCCGTCAGGCAGTTTGTCACCTCCGCAAGGTGTTCGGTATCGACTCGAACAGAGCCAGAAACGACGAGCGCGACAAGAAAATCCTCGCCATGTACAAGACCGGCAAGACCGGCAGAGTGATCGCAGAGAAGGTCGGTCTCGCAGTCGCTCACACCTATCGGATCATCAGCCGGATGAGTACGGGCAAGAAGCCGGCCAAGAAGAAGTAGGCTTCATGCCAGTTGGCGCGGACGCTACAGGGGCTCCTGACTACGTCATGAGCCCCGCTGCATTTCGGAGCATCGCTCTCTTCTTTCTCTTCCTGGCCATGCCACATGTTGCGAGGAGGAGGCACTGGCGGCTGCGATTGCGTTGATGACTCTTCACTGGTCCCGCCTGGCGAGGGACGAACCTGCGCGCACGCTCCCGCTCACGCCCCGCCGCGCCACGAGCAGTCCTCCCCCGAATGCCACCAACACCAGTGGGGGCCACACCGCCCACCGAAGGAATGCCCCCGACGAGCTGCTGAACCTGATGTCAAGCACCGGCGCTTCATTCAATACCAGTATCTTCCGCACACTCACCTGCCGGGGAGAATCGGGGAGTACCAGCGGCGCACTTCCCCCGCCGCTCTGACGCTGCTGATTCGATGACTGCAGTTCGCTGTACTTCGCGCGGAACTCGCCCCGACTCAACCGCGTCTCACTCTCTCCGAAGTCGCCCGGCACAACTCGGGTGCGCCACTGCCCGGGATAGTACACGGTCCACCGCAGTTGCCCAACAGGCATCCCCGGCATGGGCGCCCTCAGCGCAGTCCTGCGGCCCCGGAAGACAGACGACGGTTGATAATAGGTGATGCCGATGACACACTGCTGAACATCAACACCGGCCTTGGCAAACCGCAGCATGGGGATGCGGTAGATGCCCACGCTATCCATGAATGGCGTAACCGACGACCCATCAACAGTGGCGGACCACACCTGCGCAGAGTCGGGCAGCACGAGCGTGACAAACTGCGCGTCGCGGTGACGGACCGTGAAGACCGCCTGGGTGATGACCTGTCTGTCAAGACTGACGGCGCTGGTGACAATTGCCTCATCCGCAATGGCCGCGACTACCGAGGTCGTGGCGTATCGGTGCAGTGTATACACGGCGGACAGCGACGGCCGGAAGTATTCCCCGGCGGCCGTGACGGCGTCGAGGCTGAGTTTTGCGCGTTCGGCCGCACTGCGCAGTTGCGGCCAGGCATCATTGACAAAAGATGATGTGGCGATCAGCACGCCCTCGTCCATCGACGCGAGGCGCGCATCGGTGTGAGCATCGGTGAGCAGCGCAAAGCGCCCTGTCTGGCGTTGTGCCTCTACCACGGCGAGCACCGGGATCGTCACGACGCTGTCACCCGAAGACTCCCCGGTGAGGACCATAGCATACTCACCGGTGCACTCGAACGCGAGTCTCACGCGCAGGAGACTGTCGCCCTCAATGCGTCGCTGAGAAATGCCGGCACCCATACACTCAAGCATGGTGTACCGGGCCGGCAAACGGAGCGTGAGGTCCCGTATGCGCGTGTGTGCGACATCGATGCGGACTGCTGTGATGCTGAGAGTCCTCTCGGTGAAGGCGCATACCACGGTTTGCGTTTCGGCGGCGATGCGCGCGCGCTGCGTTTCGCGGGGTGGGGCCGCCTCCGAGCCCGCGGTGTCGGTCGTGCGTGAAGCCGGAAGTGCGTAGGAGAGCCCGACCTCGCCTCCGTTCTCCGTGACCGCGTAGTTGTTGTGCCCCGGACTCTCGGAAAGCAACGTCGCGCCGGTAGCAGCGACCTCGCCATAGCGCGGCGGCACGTCGATGCCCAATGCGACGTGGGTTGCCCCGGGCAGGGGGAGCGTCGCAGTGCGCATGCCCCCGCTGCCCGAGGTCGGCGCGGTCCAGCAGATGCGCAGGGTCCGGTGACCGCCCGAGGAGCCCGTAGCACGGGCAACAAGCGTGAGTCCGCCACCAGTGGCCTGCACATACTCGCCGGATGCGGCCTGCACACCGGTGAGGATCACACTGGCACCCTCATCGAACAACCGAAGAGACACCCAGGTGTCAACGGCGAGCACATCGTACGCGATGTCCGCGGTTGCCGTGACGAGGGCATCACCCAGCTCAATGTTCACGCGCGCCGTGGATGCAACAGCCGGCACAGGCGGCGGCGTCTTCGGCTGCACGAGCACGGTGTCGGGCGTGCGGTTGAGCAACTGCTCGAAGGCGTTCCACTTGACACGGATAGTGGTGTTGTCGAGCTGGGGCGGCGCGGACAGGGCGCCGGCGCCCGCGAGAAGCACCACGGCACATGCGATCGTCAGAGAGGCGCGACGTGGCATGATCATTTCGCATTATCCTCGCTGGGGGTGACGACGGGCGTGGGCGCGGCATCGGACTTCGCCTCCTGGTCAATCTCCGCCTCAATCTCCCGCAGACTTCGTCGGCCTCGGAGGCCCGGAGTGTTGGCCTTGAGCCATGCCACAACCGCGCCGAAAGACTTGTAGAGGTAGAACCCGATCGGGATGACAACGAGGAGATCCACGGGCATTGTGTAGCCGACGAGACGCGACACCGCAAGTGCGACTGTCATCGGCAACGCAATGCCGTAGAGCACCAGTCGGCGCGACCAGCCAGCCCATAGCCCGACTGTGACGAACGCGGCGGCGATGATGAGGCAGAGCTGGATGAGCAGCTTGTTGAGCCAGTGAACCGACGAGGGCACTGTGCGGTAGCAGAAGAAGATGGATGGAGCCTCGGAGTCCTTGAGGAGCAGACTGCTGAAACTGCGGGGCGTTCCCTCGTATGAGATGTTGACCGGGATGGAGAGGAGGCCGGACTCCAGGCTTGCCGTGCGCAGGGCTGCCGGGGCGGCTTGTTGCACTGCTTCGAGAACGTCTGCTGCCTGCCGCTCATCGAGGAGCTGCTCCGCTTCCCGGTCCTGGTCCTGCGCGACCATCGCCATGGTAGCCGGCCGCGCGCCTCCGGCCACTCTCCCACCGGAGCCAGTCTTCTTCGAGTGCATCACCTCTGCCTTGCTCAGTCGCGCCCGCGGAGGTGGCGGCGACTCGGCCGCGAGCTGAGGCTCACTCACAGCCACGGACATCGGCTCGCTTCGTTCCATGAAATCCACCTGGTGCGTCCCGACACCCATGGGAGCCATCAGCCCGTCAAAAACGCTGCCAATCCACGGCCGGACGCCGCGTCCCTCCTCCTGCGCCTCGAAGTTCCCCCCAAACCAGAACGGCTCCACATTCTCCGGCATGTAAACGGTGACTTCCGCATTCTTTGCCGGGATTCTCGCCGCGGGGTAGTCGATCGTCCGCCACCCTATCGGCAGAACGCCCGCGCTCTGCGCCAGGTACACGAGCGTCACCCGGGTGATTGCCGTACGGTCGGCTGATTTGTCAAGCGGTACCAGCATCTCGTGTGCCACACTGTCAAACGCCGGGCGTGCCGGCTTGTCGTTGCAGAAGAGGCTCCACACCTGATTGCGTGTGTTCCACGACAGATGCAGGAACTGCTCTCCCCGGTTCTTCACAGTCAACTCCATGCGCGTGATCAACTTCCCGTCGTCTGCCATCACCGACGAGATGTACATGCTGTCCACCAGCGCATCAAGCGACGGCACATTGCGGTGCGGCTCCAGTGCCACTTCTATCCGGTAGGGTGCGGAGAGGTACTGATAGGCGTACAGAATATCTCCCGCGTTGCCGAAGAACTCGGGCAATTCCCGTTTGTCTTTACGCACCACGTTGCTCGATTGGTCTGACGGTGTGAGCTCCACATTGCTGATCACGCCAACGCCGGCAAATCCCTCCTGCCGGTTTACACCGCGCATCTCGATGGCAGGCAGTGTCACCCTGGCGGCGCTGTCCGGACAGTTCATTTGCGCGTTGAGTGAGAACGTGGTGCGGTCGCGCACCCGGTACTTGAAGAACACATGCACGGTGCGCACGTCAACCGAGTCAACCGCATCCCATGCCGCGACAGAGGCTCCGGTCAGGTCAATCACCTCTGCGCTCGCCGGAAGCGTGAACGAGAAGTGGCTGATGTCCTGATGCAGCACAGTCAGCGAGATGTCGGATTGCAGCCCGACCACACCCATGCCGATGGAGTATCTGCTTGCGGCGGTCCCGAGCACCATGGCCGCTTGACTTCCGAGGTTGGAGACCTCCTGCTGCCATGCAATGGTCACACTCGTGCTTGCGCCCACGCCGCCTTCGTACACGGTGCGGCCGCCTCCCGATCGGGGCGCCATCCGCCGACCGTTCGCCGTGGCCAGATACCCTGGCCCATCCAGTTTCAGACGAAGCACTGCCATGGTCTGGCCGGGGAGCGGAAACACCACTGTCGCTCGACCATCCACCTCGGTGAGTGGGGCATCGAAGCTGTAGCGCACGTCGTACGTCGCGGCGCCTCGCAGGCTGATGATGTTCTCGCCGGATTCTGTGGCGCCTGCGCTCAGTGGCTTTCCGTCAACCATGACATCGGGGATCAGCGCGATACCCCGGGGCAGTGCCACTGACACGAACTGCTTTGGCTCGAGCACCACGATTCTCATTCGAGCCGAGAACGTTGCCCGCGAGGCGCTGGTGCGCTCTCCGTCCAGCTCAACACTGGTGACCACGTAGCTTGACGGTGGCGGCGGGGTCACGGTGTCGTGCCAGACCGGTCTCTTGATTCGCGCGAGTATCTCCTTGAAGTCACTCCAGGGCACCGATACCGTCGACGCGCCGAGGTCGGTCGGGTCAGGGTTCTGCGCCCGCGCGTCGCCCATGCCAATCCAGGCATACATCGCGAGGAGCACGGCCGCGACCGTCTTGCTCCGGGAGACCGACGCGAGCATTCCGAGTCCGGCGCAGATAACGCCGAAGACCGCGGGCCAGAAGATTCCGGGCGCGTTCCATGACCAGATCGCGCTAACAATTGATAGCGAGATGACTGCGAAGAACCCCGCTGCAATCCACTTCAGCCTTGGGAGAATACCCGTGGCACGCACAACCGCTCTCAGCGCCAGGAACCCGACCGCAAATGCAGCCAGCCAGATGCACCAACCCCAGATCTGTGCCAGTACCGGAAGCCTGATGCCGTAACCGAACGACAGCTCTGAACCCTCGCCCGCAACAGTGAGTTTCTTTTCGAATCGGAAACACGTGCCCTTTTCCGGCACGTCGATCTCCACGGGAAGCGAGAGCGCCTGCGTTGAGACGTCCTGTTTCTTCGCGTACACATTGGAGGCAAACCGAGACTGGATCGGCATGTTCGAGAGCACATCGCCATAGGAGGAGCCGCGCGCCTTCGACAAGTAGCGCGTCTGGTAGTCGGGGACCTTCCGCAGCGAGCCCTTGAAACCATTGTAGTCGTACTTCCGGGGAACCCACACCTCACCGGTGATCTGCTGGCAGTTGATATCCACCAGCGGCGTGGCCAGCTTGACGCGACCGAAGAGCCCCATCTTCGCGGACTCGTGCCAATACACCAGTTCAAGAGAGAAGACCTGCCCTTCGTCAACCCGCGACATCTTCTTGAGGGGAATGAGGACCTCCCCGGGCTTCGCTCCCGCTGCAGGCATTGCCGCCGCACCATCGATGAGTACGCTCCAGAGCTGCCACGACTCCGGCATCACCACGCGCATGTACTGCTTGTGGTTGTTGCGAATCATGTACGTATACTTCGTCAACACGTACCCCTGTCGGGTGAACAGCGCCTGGACTCCTGCTTCATCGGCAATTGCCACGAGTACCGACATCTCCTGATGGCGCCGCACGTCAAGGACCAGTCCGTAGGGGGGATGCGTGTACTTGAACCGCATGAGCACGTCGGTGCTGCTCTGGAGCCATGCGGGCAGTTCATCGGGACCCGCAGGCGAGAGTCCGATTGTCGAGTCGCCGGCAAGCACTTCCATGGTCTGGGCTGCACGAACCGCAAGGAACCCGCTCTCACGCTCGACCCGCAGCACGCGTAGCGCAGGCACCCGGACCACGCCGTTGGCCGACTCCAGCCGTTGCGAGAAGTGCATGGTGAGGCTGTACCCTTTCTCGGGTGCGAAGTTCGTAGTCACCACACAAACCACCGAATCGCCACGACGCTCCACGCGCCAATCGGCAATGCCTGCGCCCTCGATGCGCTCAATGGGCAGCGTGTCGGGCATCAGTATCGAAAACCTCTGGATCTTCTGGTGCCAGATCTCAAAATCAACGCGGAACTGGTATGAGATCTGGTTCTCTTTGATGTCGGCAAGCAGACCGGTGACTGCGAACACGTTGGGCTTCATCTGAATCCCGCTGGCCCCGATGGTCTCCTCGCCGATCGGAGAGTACTCGATGCTCAGCGATCCGTCGTGCACTACCGGAGTTGTGAGCCGGGTGCCGAAGCTGCCTGTCTGCGCATCCTGCTTGACGCCGTTGATTGTGACCTCTGCTCGCGTCTGGGGAATGGAGATCTCGCACAGTGTTGCGGCTGCGCGAGGAAGAGCGAGGGCCATCCGGCGCACGCCCTGCTCATCGGCAACCGGGCAGTAGTAGGAGAGAGTGAGGTCGTAGGTGCCGGCAACTGAGAGAAGCACACCGTAGGCGCCATCTTCCTGCATGACAGGGAGCGACCTGCCCGCGCACGCAACGCCCTGCAGCACCGCACTGGTTGCTCCGCCGGGAACCGCCCCGAGAGCAATCCGGACCCACCCATCCGCCTTCAGCCGCAGCGAGGGCAGCACCCGTATCCCAAGCCGCACGTCGAACTGCGCGGCTCTGTCGCCATTGACAACTCCTCGCACCCGGGCAGAGGTGAGGAGGTATTCCTCATTGGCAAGCGGAGTGACCGGCACCGACGGCGTGTCGGGATGGGCGATGAGGTCGATGATGCCCCGGAATTCGCTCCAGGGGATATTGACTTTGGAGTCGCGGAGGTCGGGCGCAGTCGGGGCGGCGTGTACGGCGACACAGACAGCAAAAGCGAAGAGTAGAGATGCGGTGCGTGACATGGGTCCTCCGAAGCGCAGGTGGATGTGCAGGTTCATGGTAAGACGCATGATGGTGGTGGAACATTACAGAGAGCGGCGCGCGCCATCGGGCCGGATGGAAGTGAAACTACCATTTCCTGCATGCAAAGCCAAGAGAAATCCGTGCCGGCGGCCACAGGGGGACGCACGCACTGAGACCGGGGAACTCGGCGTTTGTTCCGGAACAACTGATAGGGATTTTGATTTTTCGGGAGCGGATGCCTCGGTTCCGGGGTGACCCCTGCGAAGGCCCTGATTCCCGGCCTTCTCCCGGTCCCCTGCCCCACTTTGGCCATCTCCGCACCTGCCAGCAACAAGGGTGAATATAGCCGATCTCGCTCGTTTCTGTCAAACTTGGCAAAGCGGATGACGTGGCTTTGGGTGCGAAACTCAGGAAGCGGGGTGCATTGGGCACATTCTCTGTCGAAGCGGTGCGCTGAGTTCAGCCGAAGTGAAACTGTAATCGAGCGCAGGTTCTTCGGGTTCTGGCGGCGGCTTCATGACTGGCGGGCCGGAGCGAGGGACGGTGGTAACTGTTCGATCAGGGCCCTGCGCCGTTCCGGCACGACGAACTACGCGACGACCTCCTCCTTCAGCCTCCGATACAGCTCGTACTCGGTATTCACACGATCCTCGATGACCTTCTTCAGCCAAGTCTGATATCCACGCTCGTGATGAATACGCGAGAAGAATTTTGCCCGCTCAATCGTCCGTGAACTCAGACGGATGGATGTCGGGAGAAGAGTTGGGGAGACGTTGGTCTCTTTGCCCCACAGCGAGTCGTCAGATGCTTGGTCGATCACAGCTCTGTCTATGGACTTGTCCTTCGGGGAAATTCTGACGTGTTTGACTCTGGCCATATTAGTAGTCCCATCCTGTGATGATTCGAACGAGCCGGCCCGGCTTGAGCTGAAAGACTATGCAGAGACAACGCCCCTGGTCGGTCTTCCCGATAAGTTTGAACCGATCTCGGTATTTCTTGTTCTTCCTGACTGTAAATGAATTGGAGAAACACTGAACAGCTTCGTCGATAGTGACACGATGGCCATGCAGTTCTTCGCCACCAAAGTCGTACTCAAAACCAGATGGGGAGAAGCGGCTCCAATCGGGCATACAACAAAATAGTCAATGTAGCTACAGAAGACAATTTCAGTGGGGATCGGGATTCAAATTGTAGCGACGAGGTGAACGGAGATCACGATACACCTGCGACCGCCTGTCGCGCGATGATGACGGTGTGTGATCCATCCCCGTCCCCCCCCAACGAATAGGACGCGAATAGGGACGGTGGTAACTTAATAAGCTACAACGTATTTGCACCCCATGCCCAGAAAAGCAAGAATCACAATCGCCGGCGCTGTCCACCATGTCATGTCGCGCGGGATCGACGGGATGCCCATCTTCCGATCCGATGCCGATCGCTCAGCCTTCTTGCCCATTCTCAGCAACCAGCTTCAGAAATCCGGTTACCTGCTCTACGCGTGGGTGCTCATGCCCAACCACTACCATCTTGTGCTTCGAACAACAGACTATCCCTTGGCAGCGTGCATGCGCAGTGTCAATAGTCGATACGCGCAGTACTTCAGGAAGCAGTTGTCAACGCGGGGGGGTTACCTGTTTCAAGATCGGTACAAGTCCATTGTAACGCAAGACCAGAACTATGTCGAAGAGATCATCCGATATGTGCACCTGAACCCGGTTCGCGCAGGGATCTGCAAGTCGATTGACGCGCTGGACTCCTATCCATGGTGTGGGCACTCCGTTCTCCTGGGACGGCAGGACGCACCCTACCAGAATACCGCCGATGTCCTGCGCCGGTTCGGCTCGAGCCTCGTGTCTCAACGACAAGCATATCGGCGATTCCTTGAGGGTCGGGAGGACAGTGAACACACGAAGTTCAAGTTCCTGGGATTTGAGTTTCGGCCACGGTTGGTTCGAAACAATACGACAGGACAGTTTTTCGTGGGGTTCACTCCGGCGGCAAGCCCGGAGGCAAAGCAAACAATGCGGCGAGACATTGACGATTGGGGACGTCGTGGGGATCTGACGATCACCAGGAATCTTGGTTTGAAATCGCTGTAAGTTGTTGATTTCCGTTTAGCTGAAGTCCATCAAGCCTGCACAATATGTCGTTTGATAATGAGTTACACGGGCCCGACCCCAATTCTCGTCTCACCCCGACGCATGGTCACCCCAGTCACTCTCATGCCGTCCGGAAACCCCGCGGCGAAACGCCGGTCTCCTTCCTGAAAACCCGCGAAAAGTACAACGGGTCTTCATACCCGATCCGCAGGGCAATTTCCTTGACAGGCATCGTGGTCTTGCCGAGTAGATGGCGCGCCAGGGCGATCTTGGTCAACTGGTGGTATCTGAGCGGCGTCCGTCCCGTCTGCTCGCGGAAGATCTTGACAAGATAGGCAGAGCTGACGCCGACCTCCCGGGCCAGGCTGCTGTTGGTGAAGGCGCGGTGCGGTTCGCGCTGCATGATGCCGGCGGCCACCCGTACCGGCGGGGAGTGCCGGACGGTCGACGCGGCGATCAACTCGTTGACAATTGCATACGCGTAGAGGGAAGGAAGCCGTTCGTAGTCCCCTACGTGCCTGACCCGGCATCATACGATCCGAAGGACCATCCGATGACCGAAGCAACCGTCACACCTCAGCGACTCTTCGACGCACTCTTCTGCGAAGTGCTCTTCTGGGACATGGCGTTCGGCCAGACCGGCAACACCTCGCAGGGCCCGGCGCAACAGCACGCCCCGGACTCTGCGCACCAACACCCGGCATCGGAAGGGCGTGCTTCATGACGCGAGTGCTTCTCGTCGAGGATGAGGTCCCCCTGCTGCAGTCCATTGCATTCACGTTGCGGCGCCACGGCTTTGACGTCCGGTTTGCCGCCAACGGCACGACCGCCATCGACATCATCGTCGACCAGCATGTGTCCGAGCAGCCCATTGACATACTGATCACCGACCTGCAGCTGCCCGTGATGCACGGACTGGAGATGCTGGCGACGCTTCAGTCCAGAGACATGGCAGTGCCCACGCTGGTGATCACCGCGCACGGCAGTGCCGAGATGCGCGATCAGCTCGCGAGCATGGACGTCGTAGAGGTTCTGGACAAGCCGTTCAGCGCAGAGGCACTCATCGAGCGGGTTTCCGCACTGGTGGCAGAGAGTGCAGGATCGGCGGTTCCATAGTCCGACAGAAGGCACTCGAAGCGCGCCCCGCGTCGTATTTTCGAAAGATTCGTCAATCCGGACAATGCGTGTCCGACTATCGGGAGGCAGTGATGAACATCATCGAGACCAAGGGTTTGCGGAAGGACTATGCACTGGGCTCAACCACGGTCCGTGCGTTGCGTGGCGTTGACTTTGCCATCGAGAAAGGCGACATGGTGAGCGTGGTCGGACCGTCGGGCAGCGGCAAGACCACCCTACTCAATATTATCGGGTGCATCGACGACGCCACCGAGGGCAGCGTTCGCATCAGCGACCAGGAAGTGACAGGTCTCACCGACCGTCAGATCACCGACATACGGTTGCACCGCATTGGGTTCATCTTCCAGACGTTCAACCTCATTCCCGTTCTCACGGCATTGGAAAACGTGGAGTTTCCCCTGCTGCTCATGAAGAAACACTCCAAGACAGAGGTTCGTGCGCGTGCCGAGAAGCTCATCGAAGAAGTCGGCATCAAAGAGTACATGAAACACCGTCCTGCGGAGCTTTCGGGCGGCCAGCGGCAGCGCGTGGCCATTGCGCGGGCCCTGGTGACCAACCCCGATATTGTACTTGCCGATGAACCCACCGCCAACCTCGACTCGGTAACCGGCGAGCAGATTCTGGAGCTCATGGAAGAGATGAACCGGCTCGAACAAACCACGTTCATCTTCTCCACGCACGATGCAAACGTGCTCAAATACGCCAAGCGGGTCGTGAAGATCCGCGATGGGCTGATTGTCAAGGAGTAGCTGCGGCTGTCAGAGAGCGAGCAACCAGCGAGTCGGGACTTTCGGAGGCACACATGGGACTTATCACCAAAATCGCCTGGCGCAACATACAGCGACACAAGGGCAAGAGCCTTGTGATCGGCAGCATCCTGTTTCTGGGCGCATTTGTCATGACCATCGGCAATGGCGTGATCTCGGGCATGGACCGGGGCCTGCAGCGCAACATTGTCGAGGGCTTCACCGGCGACGTGGTGATTGTCTCCGACAAGCAGGAAAGCGACAACGTGTTTCTGGAGATGATGGGCAAAGCCATCGAGCCCATCAACAATTACACGGCCATCAAGCCCGTGCTGCAGAAGCTCGACTATGTCGACCGATTTCTGCCTGCGGGCAAGAACGCGGTCATGTTTCTCTCGGAGCAAGCCAGCAACCCCAGCTTCACGCTGCCCATTGGTGTTGACTTTGAGCAATATCAGAAGGTCTTCCCCAACTGCCTGAAGCCGATCGAGGGGCGACTGCTCAGGCCGGGCGAGCGCGGGGTGCTGGTGACCACCGGGGCGCGAAAAGAATTCTACAACTTCTCAGGTGTCTGGTGCATTCCGGAGAGCTGCACGGTCAACTATGCAAATATGGACAAGGATGCGCGGGCCGACTCGGTGGGTCTCACCATCAAAGACAACCTTGTCTTCATGGGCATGGGCAGCGACAATGCCACCACCGACGTGCGCGTGGGGGTCAAGGGCATTGTGAGGTACCGCGCGCTGGAGCTGATCTTCGGGCACTTCTCGATCATTGACATCGAGTCATTCCGCGAGTGTCTGGGCTATGTGTCAGCCGCGGAGCGCGCAGTTGAGGTACCGCAGGAGACCAAAGACCTGTTGAGTGCCGACGAGAGCTCGCTTGACGCGATGTTCGGGTCCGATGCGATCTCCACCGGCGTCTCGTCGGCAGAGAAGACGGCTCCGATGCCCGCAGCAGCACCGGCCACCGAGGGGCAGCCGGCATCTCCGAAGAAGGTGGATGTCGATGCAGGGGCATACAACGTCATCATGACATTTTTCAAAGACGACGTGAACCTCGACAAGGGCCTCAAGCGCCTGAACCAGGACCTGAAAGACGCCAAGACAGGTGCACGCGCCGTGACCTGGAAGAAGGCCTTTGGCGCCATCGGCAGCATGGCCGTGCTCATCAAGGCGGCGCTCTTCCTGTTTGTCATGTTCCTGTTCTTCGTGGCAATCATCATCATTGTCAACACACTGTCGATGGCAGCGCTGGAGCGCACCAACGAGATCGGCATGATGCGGGCTGTGGGCGCGCGCAAGGGATTCATCACGGCCATGTTCTCGGGCGAAACAGCCATGTTGTCGTTCGTCTTTGGCGGCATGGGCATCGTGGCCGGGTTCCTGGTGATAGCCGCGATACCGCTGTTCCATATCACGACCGACAACGATATGCTGCAATTGCTTTACGGTGGCGAGTCTTTCACGCCGTTGTTGAGCGCAATGGATATTGGATTGGCAATCGCACAGCTGACCTTGGTGACGCTCGTTGCCATGGTGTACCCGGCGTACGTGGCCCGTTCGATTACGCCGCTTGACGCGATTTCGCGAGACTAGCCGTCGACGCGAGCACCGATGCTTGTGCGGTGTCACTGGATTGCTCGGACAGACTCAGGGAGTACCCATGAACGTCATATTCCGCATCAGTCTTCGCAACCTCATTCGCCAGAAGCGACGCAACATCCTCCTGGGAATTGCCATTGCCACAGGAACCATGCTTCTGGTGATGGCCAACTCCTTCTCGCACGGCATCTCCGATACGGTATTCAACCGCATCATGAAGTACGTAACCGGACAGGTCAGCGTGGTCTTCTCGGAAAAGGGCAACGTGTGGACCTCGGTGTTTCGCGATGGCGACCGCGTGATCGACATTGTCAAGAAGAACGTGCCTGAGATGACCTCGTTCAGCGAGAGCATCGGCGCCATGGCTCGCGTGATCGGCAATGGCCGATCGGAGAACATGGTGCTGGTGGGCATCGACCTCACCGCGTTCATTACTCCCGAAGAGCTCAAAGAGACCCAGCAGAACTTCAACGTCATCAAGGGATCGCTCGACAACATCGGCGACACCACCGTTGAGAACGGAGTGGTGCTATCGGTTGACAAGGCCAAGTATCTGAACGTGGGCATGGGTGACATCCTGCGCGTGCGTGTCACCGACGTGAACGGTCAGAATCAGGCAGCGCGGCTCACGGTGGTGGGGCTCTTCAAGCCGTCCAGTGCCTTCATGGGTGTACCGATCTTTGCCGAAATGAAGAATGTCAAGCGGATTCTTTCGTACGGGCCGCACGACATAGGCCAACTCTACCTCACGATCAAAGATCCCAAGAAGAATGCCGTCAAGGTTGCCGACCGGCTGCACTCGCTGCTGGAGCCCGGGTTGGCTGCCATTGACGCCAGGACCGCAGGTGGCGGCCGTATCCCGCTGATGGGTTACCGCAGCGACACGCTCTACCTGAACAAACTCGCTCCGTGCATGAAGGTGGTGGCCGGCGACAGCGCGGCAGCGTTTGGCAAGCGCGGCGTGCTCGTTGGCCGGGCATTGGCGTCGGCGTTGGGCCTTCGGGCCGGCGACACGTGCACGGTTCGCTACGCCTCCAAGTACACCCACGAAGAAGAGTCGGCCCGCCTGCCCATCGACGCGGTGTACGCATCGGTCGACAGCACACTCTCCGACAGCATCGTGCTTCTCAACGAGTGCAGGTTCTACGACCTGTACTACACCGGATGGCCCGAGGCGCCATCGGCGGCTGTCACGGCACTCTTTCCTCCCAGAGGCAGCGCCATCGAACCGAACCTGGCGCCGGAGTGGCTGCTGCTTGATAGATGCAAGACCACCACGGAAGTCAAGAAACGCTACAAGGACATCAGCAAACGCAAGTGGTGCGCAACCACCGTTGACGTACAGACGATGTACGAGACCGCCAGCGACGTGATCCAGATGGAAGCGGTGCTCAACCTCATCACGCTGGTGGCTGTGCTCATTCTCTTCTTCATTATCCTCATTGGTGTGGTGAACACGCTGCGCATGACCATCCGCGAGCGCACCAGGGAAATCGGCACGGTGCGGGCCATCGGCATGCAGAAGGTCGATGTGCGCAACTCGTTCTTGCTCGAGACGTTCCTCCTTGCCACGTTCTCGTCAATTGCGGGAACGATCGTGGCATTTGTGGCGATGTGGGTTCTCTCATTTATCAAGCTGAACGCGGCCGACAACCCGCTGGGCATGCTCCTGGTGCAGGGGCACCTGTACTTCCTGCCTGCGCCCATCGCAATTGTCGGCTACAACATTCTGATTCTGGCAATTGCCACGGCTACCGCATATTTCCCGTCACGTCGCGCGGCCAACCTGGCCGCGTCTGAGGCGTTGCGGCACTATGAGTGATGCGTTGGCTTCCTGGGACGCCTCCGCGACGCTCAGAGAGCAGCCCAGCCGGACGGATAGACCGGTTTGTCATTGACAAGGGACTCAGAAAGGACCTGCACATGTTCAGAAAGATCGCCACATGCATCGCACTCACCGCAGCACTTGCCTCGGCTCAGCCGAAAGTCGCCGATATCCTGGTGAGCCTCGACACGCAATCCAAGATGAACGACGACATCAAGGCTCACGTGGCTCTCACCCAGCAGAAAACCGGACAGGGCGCCAAGAAACTGGAGATGACCTACTACCGTCGCGACAGCGACCAGTCGTTTCTTATTGCGATGACCGCCCCGGAGAACGAAAAGGGCAACGGCTATCTGCGCACCAACGACAACTTCTGGATGTACCGCCGCAACACGCGCACCTTCCAGCACATCAACCGAGACGAGGCGGTTGGCGGCTCCGACGCGCACGGAGACGACTTCGAGACGCGCAACCTGGCTGAACTGTACGGCGCGGCGCTTGACAAAGATGGCAAGGAAATCATCGCCGCCGACAAGCTCGGGGAGATCCCCGTCTGGCGCTTCGAGGTGAAGGCCACGGTCAAAGACGTGGACTATCCCAAGAAGATCTACTGGACACGCAAAGACAACAACCTGATTCTCAAGGAGCAGTCGTTCTCGTCAAACGGTACGCTCATGCAGACCGGGTACTACCGCAAGTACACGCAGATGGGGGGCAAATACATTCCGATCCAGCAGATCTTCATGGATGAGTTTGAGAAGGGGAACAAGACTGTGGTGGAGATCTCTGATCTGGTCTTGTCGCGGCTGGATGGGACCATCTTCACCAAGGCGTATCTTGAGAACCTCAGCAAGTAGTCGGACGGCGCGGGACTCCTCCTCAACCTGTCAGGAAGCAACACGCATGAACCGCACAGTCACCATCCTCGCACTGCTCCTCTGCGCAGGCGCGGCGTTTGCCCAGGAGACTATTGACGAAGCAGCGCTCTTTGCCGACACAAACACAGTTGTTGACAGTGCGGCAACCGTGTCAAGCGCAGCGGACCTGGTGGTAGCCCAGGACAAGCCGTCCATCGGATTCTCCGGCGATGTGCAGACTGCGGGCACTCTCAGCGGCACACGGCGATGGTTCACCAGTGGCACGCACCTCGTGGATACCCGGTTCGACGGATACATTGTGGGCAACCTGCTCCTCGATGCGCGACTGATTCAGGGCATCAAAGCCTTTGCCAATGGTGAGCTCTCGTACGCGCCCGGCGCCGACACTGTGGGCTTCCACATTCGCGAACTCTTTGTTGACGCAAACATCAAGCACCACGCATACTTCCGCACCGGAAAGCAGGTGCTGCAGTGGGGACGATGCTACTTTTTCAATCCGACCGACCTTGTCAACGTAGAGAAGAAGAGCTTCACCCAGAAGCTGAGTGCACGCGAAGGCGCCACGGGTGTGAAGCTGCACGTGCCGTTCGGGACCAAGGCCAACGTGTACGGATTCCTTGACGTGCGCAAGGTCACGCGCATCGACAGTGTGGCTGGTGCGCTGAAGTTCGAGTGGCTGCTCAAGGGAACCGAGATGGCGCTGGCAGTGTGGGACCGCAAGGGCCGCAAGCCGGTCTATGGCTTTGACATCTCGACCAAGCTGCTGGGCATCGATATCTCTGGAGAGGCTGCGCTCTATCAGCGGTTGTACAGCGGGTCTCTGGCGTTCGACGCACCCATCCGCGACATTCCCGCAGATGGCACCTCGGTGCCCGATACCTCGGCACAGTCGGGCCCTGCGGCGAAGCCTCGCGTGGTGACGGTCAAGTCGGATCACCCAGTCCCCCGGGTGGCCATCGGGCTCAGCCGGTCATTCAACGTGCTGGGGGTTCCCGACCGAGTGACCGCAGTGGCCGAGTTCTACTACAACGGCGCGGGCAACACCAACAGAACGATCAAGATTCCCGGCGTTGACACGATCTCCACCGAAATCGTGATGCTGGCACTCGCCTCCGGCATCTACGAGCAGAACAACTACTCCAAGGCCTATCTGGCGCTCTTCACCACTGTCAGCAAATTCATTGTGAGCGACATGACCTTGCAGCTCAATGCCATGGTGAACCTGAATCAGCGTTGTGCCATGATTGCGGGCGGACTCACCTACCAGACACTCAGCAACTTCAGCCTGGGGCTCAATGTCACGGGCTTTGTGGGACCGGAGCATACGGAGTACACCGAACTGGGAACCGCCGCGCAGGTGATGTTGACTGCGGGGGTTTCGTTCTGATGCGACGGTCTTGCGATGGCGCGGGGGAGATCGGTGCGCCGTTGACTGGCGGTGGCCCTGCAATGACCCGCCGGGACCTCCTCAAGACGGGAGTTGCGCTCGCCGGAGTTGCGGCCCTGGCCTCATGCACCGGCGGAGGCGCTGCACCCGGCATTCCGCTATCGCGGCTTCAGTGCCGCAAGGAGGATTCCATGTCGGCGAAGATCCTGGTGACCTATGCAACCTGGCAGGGGTCAACCGGCGAGGTGGCCAGGGCCATTGGGCAGGTGCTCTGCGATGCCGGCGCGTCCGTGGACGTGCTGCCTGTCAAGGAAGTGCAGGACGTCGCGCCCTACAGCGCGGTCGTCCTCGGCACTCCCGTGCGCATGGGCCGGACCATGCCGCATGCTCGCGCATTCGTCAAGAGGCACGGCGCCGCACTCGCAACGAAGCATCTGGCGACCTTCGCAGTGTGCCTCACCATGAAAGATGACACGCCGGAGAACCGGGAGACCGCCCACAAGTACCTCACCCAACTCGCCTACCCCAAACCCCCAATCGCCGAGGGACTCTTTGCAGGAAAATTCGACCTGGCGTCCATGAACGCATTCTTCCGATGGATGGCGTCGATGGACAAGTCGGGAAAGATGAAGAGCGAAGACTGCCGCGACTGGAACAAGATCCGCGCATGGGCCACGGAGCTGGCGCCGCGATTGCAGGCTGCGTAGTGCAGACTTCGGGGAAATCTCCGAAGCCGATCCCTCCGGATCCTTGACGCTCGCATTCCTCCCGGAGCGACCGAAGCCCTCAGCAGAGCACCGATCGATCGAGCAGGAAATCCACCAGATTGAGCCGCGTGATGCCCTTGACATCGCGTCCCCATGCCTCATCCAGCGAAATAACGAATTTGGGGTAGTTGTCGTCGAGCTGCTGCAGCACACGGAACTCGCGCTCCACTGTCGACTCGGGGTAGAGCATGTAGGCGACCTGCACGTAGCTGCGGTTGCCCTGCTTCTCCGCAACGAAATCGATCTCTCGATCGCCGATCTTGCCCACCGATACCGTGAAGCCCCTCACGCGCAATTCCTGGTAGACGATGTTCTCCAGGACACACGCGAGACTGCCTTCGCGGAAACCCAGCGTTCCGTGACGGAGCCCGATGTCGCCCAGGTAGTACTTCTCGAGTGTCTCAAGGTGGCGCTTCCCTCGTAGATCGAACCGGCGCGCCTGGTGGATGGCATAGGCCGACACGAGGAACCCGATATAACTCTGAACGGTCTCGGGATTGACAGGAACATGCTGATGTCGCAGATAGTCTGAGACCCGCTTGGCCGAAACCGTAGTCCCCACGCCGTCGTAGAGGAATCTGACAATCGACTCAAGCTGGAGGGCGTTGCGGACGGCGTGACGCTCGATGATGTCCTTAAGCAGAATCGTGTTGTGCAGCGACCCGAGGTACTGATATATCGTTTCGTCAACAAACTCCAGATGGTGTATGGCAGGCATCCCCCCATAGCGGGCGTAGAGAAGGAACTCCTCACGCGGGGATCCGGCAGCGGACGCACGGAACTCAAGAAACTCGGAGAAGCAAAGTGGAAAGACGTGGCACTCCACATATCTGCCGGAGAGCTTTCCTGCCAGCTCAGAGGACAGAAGCTGCGAGTTCGATCCTGCGATGTAGACATCGGTGCGGGGATCTGATGCCAGCGATGCAACAGCCTTCTCCCACGACACAATCTCTTGCACTTCGTCGACACATATGCACCGAGGGGTCCCGTCATCGGGACAGCGTGTCTGGACGTAGGACATCAGATCGTGGTAGGACCGAATGGAATCGAACTCGTACTTCTCTTTGTCAACGTAGACTACCCGGCCTGGAGCACGCCCGCCGGCAACGATTTCTTCGACTATCTGACGCAGAAGGTAGCTCTTGCCGACCCGTCGCATACCAGTGATCACCTTGATCATTGGTTTGCCGATGAAAGGTCGAATCCGCTCAATGTATGTGTTTCGCTTGTGCATGGGAGGGACCTCGACTTGGCTGATAAATTTCGGACATACCTGAATATACTTCCATTTTATTCTGGTTACAATGGAAAAATACTGCATAAGTGTATATTTATAAGGTTATAACCGGATATTTCTGCATTACAGAGACTCCGACTGTCCTTCATCGTCTGTGTCCCAGCCACTCGGTGGCATCTCTTTCCGGGTTCACTCTCCGAGGCTGCCTGATGCAGACTGCAGGGGAGTCTCCGAAGTCAATCCCTCCAAATCCGTGGCATCCGTGTACCTTCCCGCTGTTTCTTCGCTTGTGCTTGTCCGGCAAAGACCGGCCAAGAAAGGGCGATGACAGCGACACGGTCCCTCGACTTCGGCTTCGCTCAGTCCGGCGGATGGAGCATGGATCTTCACGGATCGGACGTTCATTGGGTCAGACTCTTTGTCAGCGACTACGACTCCTTCTGCGCAGTGCCGGATGGGCTCTCCGCCTCCGGCGGCATAGAGCCGACCGGGCAGCCCCACAATCTCCCCAAATGTGACGCCGATCACAGCGCAAATCCCTTGCCGCGAAGTATTGTTCAAATAGCCGGTGTGCTACCGCCGGTCAGGAGGATCCGGACAATGCTGACCATCGATCCCAGGGAGATTGACGCAGCACTCGCTTGGCACGAGCACTGCAGCGAAGACTCGTGCCACTGTGGTGGCCCTGCGCTGCTGGTGCCGTCAGAGGCGCGGCTGGCTGACAAGCTCAGGGGCCGCCGAATCCGGTAGCCCTGACCCCAATGCCTTTTGGAAATTCGTTCCCCATGGACCGACTGCTTCATCAGCTCGTCTCGAGCGTCAAGGAAGGAGTTGTCGGAGAGACCTGAGTAGGTACGTCAAAGAAACGCGCGCACTTGCCATGCACGTCTCCGCAATGGCACAATACGTGTGATGAGGCGGATTCACGCGAGATCGCTCTTCAGATCCATCGTGTCGGTATCAACGAATTCTCACCGGAGAGTACCATGCAGAAACGCGAGACACGGCTGATCTCCCCAGCGGCGGCAAGCAAGATACTGCAGATTTCCCTCGCCGAAATCGAGCGACTTGCCGTTGCGGGTACGCTCACGAGGCATTCCGTCCAAGGCTGCGTGAACTACTTCGATTTTGGTCAAGTAGTCAAGTATCGCGAACGCGCAACGGTTGCGGAGACTACCGAAACGCCAACAGCCCGACCTGTCCCGTACAGCGATGGGGAACGGCATGCCGCAATCGCTCGCGACGTGTTGATGAAGAGGAAGATCGAACGTGAATTGATTGACGATGGGTATCAACGCATAGAACGCGATCAGATTGTGTTTTTCGGTGCGTTCGATCTTTACTCGCGCGTCAATGACGAGTATCTGCTCTACAAGCCGACCGGTCGCGACCTACCGAAAGACGATCCGAAATTCGTGCACGCGCCGACACTGTACCTGGCCCCCGACAGCCGCGCACGAGCAATGAAGGAAGTACACGATCGCCTGAATGCGCAACTGCGCGCATGTGTTGACGGACGGGGCCTTCAGGATGTCAAAGCAGCCATCATCGATCTGCTCGATTTTGCTCTGATCGATTCGGCGGAGCAGGCCATCGACGGTTTGGAGAATACGGTCGAGATCCTGGTGACGTCGCTTTCCCGCAACCAGAACATGGTCTTCAATCTGTTGTCGCTCATCGAGCAGAACCGCTCACTTGTGCACCACTCGACCCGCGCTATGGCCCACGTGATGCGATTCTGTTTTAAGAACAACTACTCAATGCAGGATACCAAGTTGCTGAGTCTCAGCGCGCTTCTTCACGATATCGGAATAACCCAGCTCCCCGAAAAACTCACGGGCTGCGACGAGCGCCTGCTGTGCGAGGCCGATCGGGTCTTGTACCAGTCGCACACCTCAATCGGTTTTGAGTTGCTCAAGGAGTGCGGTATCGCATCGAAATTTGTCAAGTACGGAGCAATCGAGCATCACGAGCGACTCGACGGCAGTGGATATCCGTCGGGCGCCCGGAAGATCTCTCTGCTGGCGCAGCTCATCGGCATTGTCGATACATACGATCTCGAATGCGGCCGGTTCGATCCCGAAGGACACCCCAGAAGTGCCATGCACATTCTCAAGGACCTGAAGAAGGATTGCGAACGGGGAAAGTTCAATCGCGAACTGTTTGGCGGCTTCGTCTACACGCTTATCTAAGGGCTCTTCCATGGCTTCCGATATCGACATCCGTGCAACACTTGAAGAGAATGCCGATCTCTTCGGGCCCGTGGCACTCGAACTAGTGCAGATCATGTTCGGCGCCTCCGCCACGATTCACGAGCCGTGGCGCGTCTACGAGTACCTCCAGGGAGATTTCGACTACACGTTTGTGCTGTACAGCTCAAACCGCGACTACAAGTCCACTACGGCGATCGGGATCGGTTACGAGGGGATCGCCGCATTCCTGGGGCACCCGGCAGCGATCGAGGAGGCACGGGATGCCTTCGGGGAATTCGCAAACAACTACTGTGCTTTACTTATGGACGACCAGCGCTTTGTAAACGTCTTTGGGGTTCTCGTCCAGAGCCCGCCCGAAGATGCGATCATGCAGGCGTGCTTCCCGAGAGCCTGGTGCGTTGGAGGGTGTATGCACGTTGGGGAACACCCAATGTACATCGGTTTCTCGGTGCAGCCGATCACGTTCCGCCTCGAGGATCTGGATGCGCAGTTGGATGCGCTTGTGTAGGCGAATCGAGCGGCGGCCGCATCGCGCTGCGAGGGCCTTGCGACTACGACTACTGGTACGTCAACCGCAAGTGCTGCACCGACAACGCCCGCCTGACCGCGACAAGCGTCGTCGATTTCTTCTGCATGAATGTCAGCACCCGCGCCTTCCCCGGCAGCAGCGTGATGCAGTTGTCGTTAAACTCGCCGGCAATGCCCGTCATATTCGCCGACACGTAGAACGCCGGCGCGTCGGTTGATAGTGTTACGCTGAATCCCGCATGCTTCTCCTTGACCGATGCAGTGACGTCGGCACTTGGCAGCTCGCACTTCTTGTACGCGCAGAAGAAGTGCTCGTTGGTGAAGATCACCCCGCCAGCCTTGAGTTCCAGCACCATGAACGCAGCTTCGGGCTTGGGTGTGATCTTCGAGACGGTGAGCGTCTTGACGAGCTTGGCGCTCTCCGGAGCGATGGCGACGCTCAGTTTCTCTGAGTGGAGCTGCTTACCCGCAAAGTCAATGACGCGGATGGTCACTTCGCCCGGCTGCTTCGTGAGGCCATCATTGGTCACCCACACCTCCACTGTGCCATCATCGCGCTGGAATGCCGACACAATGGTTGTCGCGAAGAAGCGCTTTGCCATGTAGTGCAGCAGCTTCCACTTGCCGCCATATTCGAGCGATGCCCACGATGCTACGGGCCAGTTGTCATTGAGCTGCCAGTAGATGGTTCCCATGCAGATGGGCCGCAGGTGACGCCAGTGCTCCACAGCCGTCTTGATGGCAAGCCCCTGCTGCACCTGGCTGAGATACACGAAGCTGCCGAAGCCTTCGGGCATGCGGAAGTAGCGCGTGAACATCTCGATGATCTTGGAGTTGCCGCCGCCATTGCGCTGGTGGTGCTCCATCACAGGCGCAGTCACGTTGAGCTGGTTCCTGGGCGCGTATCTGCGGATGGCCTCCATTGACGGGAACGACTGATACCCGAACTCCGAGCAGAAACGCGGAGTCACCTTGTAGTACGCGTCAAACGATCGGCCTTCGTGCCATACGGCCCAGTAGTGCATGTCGCCGCGATTGTCCTGGTGGAATGCATCGGAGTAGTCGCCCGGACCGCCACAGGGCGAGGAAGGCCAGAAGACGCGTGCAGGGTCGAGCTCGCGGGTCACGTTGCCCAGCACGCCTTCGTTGAGCCGGTCGTAGTCCACGAGATACCGGTCGCGGTTCTTGCGGGCTTCTTCGTACCAGTTAAGTGCACCGACGTCCTCGTTGTTGCCGCACCACAGGGCAATGCAGGCGTGGTCGCGCAGGCGCTTGACCTGGTAGACGGCCTCCTCACGCACATTGTCAAGAAAGTCGGGCGTTGCCGGATAGAGCGCGCAGGCGAACATGAAGTCTTGCCAGATGAGAAGACCCTTCTCGTCGCACAGATCGTAGAAATCTTCCGACTCGTACTGCCCGCCACCCCACACGCGCAGCATGTTCATGTTGGCCATTTGCGCGCTCGTGATCAGGTCGCCCATGGCCGCCCGTGTCTGACGCTGAGGAAGAGCGTCGCAGGGGATCCAGTCCGCGCCTTTGCCGAACACGTCGATGCCGTTGACGCGGAAGACCAGCGAGAGGCCGTGTTTGTCCTCTTTGCTGACCACCTCGAGTGTGCGGAGTCCGAGCTTCTTGGTGACCTCATCTCCTGCAACCCGGATGGTCAGCGAGTAGAGCGGCTGTGCCCCAAGGCCGTTGGGCCACCAGAGACGCGGTTTCCGGACGACGAAGCGCGACCTGACGGTGTTGAGTCCGGGCACGAGCGTCACGTTGGTGCGAACGGTCTCTCCGTCAATGCCGATCTCCATGGTCGTCTTGCCGCCGCATGGTGACTGCACCTCGCACGCCACGTCAATGGCGCAGCGACCCTTGCTGTGGTGCTGCGTGGTGTACACGTGCTCGATGCGACCCAGCTCAGTTGCGCCGATCCAGATCTCGCCGTAGATACCAGCGACCATGAGACAGGGCCCCCAGTCCCAACCCGCGTGACACTGCACTTTACGAATCAGGTTGCGGTTGGGCGACTGCACTGGCGCGGGCGAGAAGGGCATGGTGTAGGGCATCTTCTTCGCCGCAGCGATGGCTGCGTTTTCGGCCGAGTGGAACGTGATGTCAATCGCATTGACGCCGGGATTGAGCAACGTCTTGATCTCGAAGCGATAGCGGCGGAACATGTTCTCGGTGGTGCCGGCACGCGCTCCGTTGATGCGGACCTCGGCGATCGTGTCGAGCACGTCGCAGTTGAGGAAGATGGACGCCTTGTCGAGCATTGTCGCGGCAACCGTGAACGTGCGTGAGTACGTCCAATCGGTGCGTCCGATCCACTGCACGTCGAGCTCGTGCGTGCCCACGTAGGGGTCGGCGATCTTGCGGGCTGCCAGCAGGGCGCTGTGCGTGTCGCCGGGCACCTGCGCAGGGATGGAGATGGTTGCTTTGGCGTCGTTGAGCTTCCAGGTACCGTTCAGAGAGATGCGCTGCATGTGAGTCCCCCCGGGATGTTGCGTGATTTGGGCAATCGCTTCACCAATAGCACTGGCGCCGTCAGTCCACCCACTCCTCGCGCAGGAGTCCTGCCCGCAACCGACGCGCTCGTCGAGTAGGGCTCCGCCCGTATCGAGAAGAGCGTCATTCAGCAAGCGACGGTGTCCGTGAGCGACGACTGAGGAGAAATATACGTATGTTGACCTGCCGCTGCCGGGATCCGTTCGCTACCGGCGCAGCTCTTCACGCGGCACTTCCGTCCGGCAGCTCGTGCGCACGCATCCATGCCCGACTGGCTCGATTCCCTCTGTCGCGCCATGGACAAACGGGAGAACTTCGTTGGCGGCGTGTCGCGCATGACCGAGATCTCCCACAAGTCATTGGAGCGCCTCTGTCGATCGTGTCGACGCTACCTGAGCAGCACTCCGTCCGAGCCGGTCAACGCCCGACGCCTCAACTATGCGGCGAACCTGCCGGCACACAGCGATGCGAAGGTAAGCTGGATTGCGCACCAGAGCGGGTTTGCCAACCTGAGCCACTTTTATACGCGGTTCACCCGAGCGTACAAGACGACACCTGCGCTGTTCCGGCAGATGCGGAAAGAGGGGCGAGGGCGTGCCGACTGACGATGCAGCGCGCGTTGCCTGCGCATTTGACACGCATCGACGAGTATGGCTATATTGACCGTGCCGGTTGTTCGTCCACTGTCGCGCTCCGTCCCGAACCGGGAGCCCGCGAGCACTCCATCTCTACCACGCCCGCCCCGAGTGACCCATGCACGCAACCCCACACCCACCCTACTCCCTGCAACCAATCGGCGTCTTCCGCTCCGCCTCGCGCTACCGTCTCGAGCAGCCTCAGCAGGGCGTTCACAACGCGCTGCAGCCGGGCAGGGTCGAGTTCTACCCCGGCTGCAACTACGAGCAGGCGCTGCAAGACCTTGACGGTTTCGATCGCGTGTGGCTGGTCTTCGTCTTTCACGGCAATGTCGACAAGAAGTGGCGACCCAAGGCTGCCCCGCCGCAGCCGCCACCGGGCCGCAAGCGCGTGGGGCTCTTTGCCTCGCGCAGTCCGTACCGCCCCTGCCCCATCGGAATATCCTGCGTCAAGCTGGTGGCCGTCGGATCGCTGCATCTGGATGTCGTGGAGTCGGACCTTCTGGATGGAACGCCGATCCTCGACATCAAGCCGTACATTCCGGCATTCGATGCGTTCCCCGCGGCGCGCGCGGGATGGACGGAGCTGCGGGCCGTTGACGAATGGGCGGTTATCCCGGAAGCGGAGTTCCTGCGCCGAAGCGATTGGGTGCGAGAGCGGACCGGGCTGGACTGCCTGCACGCGGCCACCGTGCAACTGGGCCGCAATCCGCTGGACAAGAGGAGAAAGCGCGTGAGTACCGTCGATGGACAGTCCGGCATGCTGGCATACCGCACCTGGCGCATTGTGTTTGCGATTGACGCAGAAGAGAATCGGGTGACCCTGCGCTCAATCAAGAGCGGCTACGACGACCTTGCCGACACCAGCAGGCCTGATCGATGGGGAGATCGGGGGATTCACAGGCTGTTTGAGCGAATGTTCTGATGCAGCGGCTTCGCATATGGGGACGGTTGTGACCTAACAATCCATGCCTCTCGCGTCCCGTCTGGGACTGGAATGCCTGCAACACCGGTTGCCTGGCCGACGTCGATGTCGTCTCCGAAGACGGCAAGGGGTGCATCGGGCTCTCGTTCTCTGGTTCGGAGAATGGGCCGCTCATGGTGCACAATGTGCGCACCAAGGGCTTCAAGCGCGGCATCTGGCGCCCGGTGGCCGACGGACAGTTTTGGGCGGCAATGACCACTCAGGTAGCGCATGGCGCCGAGAACGACACGCTGCTGGTTGTCGAGACGCGCGGCGGTGTCTCGCGTTCGTTCACCGCAAGCATGGGATTTGACGGCTACAACACGCATGCACCGAATTGTGCTCCGTCAATAAGTTGCCGGGGTTGCTCGATTCTCACCCCGATGGCGCCATGGGTACCCCCGCGTCCAACAGCATGCGGAACGCGTCGCGCGCGTCGGTGGTGAGGACGCGGTGCGTGATGGAGGGCATGTGTGGCAAAATAGTTCGGTGAGCCCCGCGCTCTACCCGCACGATGTTGACGAAGCGCCACGGCAACAACGATCGCCGATAGAGCGGGCATTCGAGCTTCATGCACTATGCTTGCAATTTCATGCGCAAGGCTGTATATTATCGGAGAGAGGTCTTCGGTCCGACCACCCGCGATGGAATGCGAGGGATCAACATGGCCACCCTACAGGTTCGTGAAATCGACGACGGCCTCTACCAGGCACTCAAGAGCCACGCTGCGCGACAACACCGCTCGCTCAGCCAGCAAGTTGTCAGGATTCTTGAGAGTAATCTGCCCGACTCAAAGCACTCGGCTGTCGACGCAACCGAGGAGTTCCTCAAACTGAGCGGTTCGTGGCACGATGATCGGACCGCCGGCCAGATCGCCAAGGAGATCCGAAGTCACCGGAAGAACAGTGCTCGATTTGGAGCCGACCATGTCGTATTTGATTGACACCGACATAATCATCTACAGCATCAAGGGCAACGAAGTCGTCCGGCAACACTTCGCCGCACACTCCGATTCATTGAAGTCAATCTCCGTGGTGACCTACGGTGAACTCGTGTACGGGGCGCGGCGGTCGGCACATGAAGCCCGCAACATGGCCACTGCCCGACGCATCGCGGAGCTGTTCCCCGTCATTGGAGTCAGCAAACCGATCATTGAGGCCTTTGCGGAGATCAAAGCGCTCCTTCACAAGAAGGGCACGCCCGTTGACGACATGGACCTGCTCATCGCCGCAACAGCCCTGCACCACAACTGCATTCTCGTCACTAACAACCAACGGCACTTCTCGCTGGTGCCGGGACTGTCCATCGAGAACTGGGCGAAGACAAGCTAACCGAGACGACCCTGGCCCTTGGCGCGTTCACGCTCTCGGTGAGCACGCACCCTCACTCCGGCGCAAACCACCCCACAGTCGCCTCAGCAACGCGGATCCCATTCACCGCGGCAGACATGATGCCGCCGGCATGGCCCGCGCCTTCGCTCGCGGGGTGGAGTCCGCCAACGGTGCTTCGATGGCAACACACAGCGCGATCCTCACCGGCGAGGAACCCCGCGTTTCTGTTTCTTCTGACCGGCCACTGGTGGTGCTGTTTTCTCCCGGAAAACGGTTTCTTCCCCGGAAGTCGACAAGTCCGATCCGGGACTTCTATATTTGTATGGAAGGATGCGGACAATCACAAGAGGACCTTGGCAACAGCCGTGCCCCCACCATCATTCCACGGGGCGGGGTTCTGTTGAGACGGCGCCCAAGAGGCGCCGACAGTCCCACTGCCACGCCCGTGATGACCGCAAGCCAAGAGGAAGACTTGACAAGACCGATCCATGCAGTATATTTCTTCGAGTCAAGGACACCTTACATATGCAAATAACCGCCGCCTACCGCACTAAGCCGCCGGAGGCGGAGAGGCCAGACGCCAGAAGCCAAAGGCCAGTCGGAATCCGTGACTTGACAGGTACAAAGATCTACGCAAGAAACGTATTAGTCACTGACCGAGACTCTAATCGCCCCCCCCCCAAGTAGCGTGCCAGCACACAGAGTCAAGGCGACTGGTCTGCCCACATTGTCGAATTACTCGATGTCGGCACAACGGTTCTATACTCTCCAGGATTCTCGATAGGAAGCCCGGCAAGCTCGGGTTCGGCTGACAACGCGCGGATGGATGGTAACGCCGCTCTCTGCCGATATGCTGCAACGGAGACGGCGCGTCTCAGGGCGTGCTCCAACAGAGCACCACGACACCACACTTACCGCGCGTCGATTGACGCTTAACAAGGAGGAGTCTATGAACCGAAGGTATGTACTCACGATGATCGCAGGACTCACGATTGGACTGGTCGCCGGCCCCACTCACGCTCAGGTGAACGTGAACTCGAACGTAGTGAACTTCAGGACCAACACGACGGCCAATAAGGGACAGAAGACCTCGCACTATGGCAATTTGGAGATCTTTGGAAATGGCACGGCTCCTTTCAACTCAGTTCTTTACGTCAAGAATGACAATACCGATGCGTACAACCGCTACGCCGTTTATGGGAATTCCACGCCAACCAACGGCTACGGATGGGGTGGCTACTTCCTGGGCGGCTCGACAGGTGTGTGCGGATACGGCTTCAGCGACGGGTCCGGTAGCCGCTTCGGCGGTCAGTTTACGGCGGCTGGCGCGGGAACGGGTACCAAATACGGAGCCCTCATAAACGCACAGGGTGCCGGAACAAAGTACGGCGTGTATGTCGTCGCCACAGGAACTCCAGGCTATGGTATATACGCCAGTGGCTCCACACTGGCCGGCCAATTCTCCGGCTCAGGAACCTACACAGGCACATGGGTCCAGGCGTCCGATGAACGACTGAAGACGAATGTTGCCGCAGTCGACGGTGCACTACAGAAGATCATGGCCCTGAAGCCAAAGAGCTACACCTACGACAGGGACACCTACTCGAAAATGAACTTGCCCGAAGGCAAGCACTACGGGCTCCTGGCGCAGGAAGCGGAGCTGGTCATCCCGGAAGTTGTCAGCACGATCTCCGCGCCAGAGGGGATGACCAAGGCTTCTTCCGCTCCGGAACAGTACAAGGCGATTGACTACATCGGCCTCGTTCCGATTCTCGTGGCGGCACTGCAGGAACAGCAGAAGAGGATTGAGGCGCTGGAGAAGGCTTTGGGGGCGAAGTGAACTCGGGTTTCGATCCTGTCTCGTCGGACCTGATGGGCAACCCACTAATACCTGTGCGAGTACTCACTTGGAGGTGATGCAATGAACCGAGAAACAGGACTGTGCGTTCGATGGTGGCGTTTGGTTTATGCTGTGCTACTGCTGATGGCCGTTCACACGCCGTCTTTCTCTGCGGGGAATCTTTTGGGGGATGTTTTGCTCGAGCCAAAGCCAACAGCAACTACGACGAAGTTGGCACTTGACACTTCGAGATCTCGACTTCAGTCTCTCGATTGGGTGGAGAAATTCCGATTGACAACACTTGCCGTCGAGCCCTTGAGCTCAAACCAGTGCACAATCGAGCTCTTTCAGGGCCTTAGCGTCAGGGCAACGCTCGTTCGAATTGAAGATGGAACAGATGGCGCGAAGTCATGGATCGGGAAGACCGATGAGGTCAGTTTCCCGAATGTGATTATCACGTATCGAGGGGCATCTGCGACGGGCACAATTGACTTGGCCGGCGTTGTCTATCGGCTATGGTCTGGTCCTGATGGAATTTGCGCAGTTGTCAAGACACGGCCAACGAGTAGAAGAATAGTATACTGAAGAAACTGGGAGGTGAAAAATGCGAACAGGAATACGAATGAGGTCATGCAGTTTGAAAATGCTGCTTTCTCTATTGGCGATTTCCGGCGCCATGACTAGTCTGCCCGCACAAACGAACACGGTGAGACTGCTTTTTGGGTATACTCCTGCCGCGGAGAACTGGCTGGGTGGTTGGAACCCACCATATAACATATCGCTTGAGTTGGATCATTTGGTCGCAAATGTGAATACAATCTTCACGAACTCACAGACGGGGATAGCGTTTCGGCTGGCGGGGAAGTATCGAGTGAACTATCAGGAGTCCACCGATATGAGCGATTGTCCGAGTGGCTGCTGCCCCTATCCCTGCGGCGCCCATGCCTATGGGGTTGATCTGGATGCCTGGCAATACACTGGCAATGGAATGGATGAAGTCTTCACTCGACGTGCAGAAACTGCTGCGGACATCTGTATCTTGATTAATCGTCAACAGAACTATGATGTTGGGGGGGCGGCGTCCCGCTATAACCCGTTCACAGTTGTCGCAGACTGGGATATGGTCTCGAGCGGTGGGACGGTCACCGCACACGAGATTGGCCACCTGTTTGGATTGCAAGAGTTCAGCGGCTGGACTGGGACCTATGGCTCACCGCCGTTGGCGTATGGTACTATCATGACTTATCAGCCCAACAAGCTCCCTTATTTCTGCGGAGCCTACGCAAATGTGCCTCCTTATGGAGCCCTTCCTTGCATAGTAGGTGTTGACAACCAATTATCACTCGTGGCACAAGGGCCTGCTATGGCAGCAACAGTATCTCCTCAGGCCACAACCAGTCTTGCGGGTCTCGCTGCAAACAATCGCTGTTGGTATGAGGCATTGGCTACGACCTCCCTTACCACTGGCGCGGGCACTACTGTGGACGCCGGCGGGGGTCTTCAGCTCAGAAGTACCGGCACCATCACCATTGGCAGCGGTCTCACGATCACGAGCGGCGGTAAACTCGACATCGCATGCGGCCCCACCGCCTTGGCGAAGCGCGGATCCGGCAGTTCTGCACCAGAACCCGAGGCTGCACCTGAAACAGCCAAGAAGGAAGCGCCACTGGCAGGTCTTTCTGTGCGTATGTCGGGCAAGAACGTCAGAGTTGCTTTCGGTGTCCAGAAGCGAGCTCCCATAGAAATCTCAATCCACGATTTCGCTGGAAGACTCCTCGCCAGGAAGGACATGAATCCGCGCGACCCGGGCAATTTCGACGAGGTCGTATCCGTGCCTGCTGATGCACCTCGTGCCGTCTTTGTTGTCCTGCGAATCGGTAAAACAGTGAAGTGCAAACAGGTCATGTTCCAGCCGTGAGCTATTTGGGCACGCCGATCGATCTTGGCCATTGGCTGTCAGAGCGTCAGAGCAACCAATGCAGAAACGACGCAACAGGTTGTGTGGAAGCAATCATGTAGTTTACCGAAAGGAGGATTCGCTATGTACCTGCGTGGTGCCATAGTACACTCTTCACGAAAATGCTCTTCAAGCCGAACGCTGGTAATGTGTCTTTGATACCTGTGTAGTTGCGATCAATCCATACTCGCCTTCACATTTCGAGAAACTCACCCCGGTCGATTGGAGGATCTGCATGTTGTCCAGACTCGTCTTGATGCTGTTGGTATGTGTAGTGGCTGGCCATTCTCAAAGCTGGCATTTCTCCAAGGATACGGTGCATGTCATGTCGGTACGCGGAGCTATTGACAGCGTATTCGCGACCTCGACATCCATCGATACCCATCTTGTATTTGATTCCATCTCGATTATTATGCCGACATTGACGTGCGGCGTAAACAATGCCTACCTGTCAATATTGCATTTCAGCATAGGAGGGAACCCATACCAATACTGGTCCGGCAGTGGTTGGCATCCGCCCGCAGTAATTCCGACGATTTCTCCCGGTGCAACAAAGACGCTGTATGTTCGAATCGAGCTTCTATCCATGAAAACGCTTCCCCTGGGAGAGTGCCTCGACAGCCTTGGCAGACGATTCGGCCCAAGGGACACATCGAACATGATTACGGCCGTTCTCGTGTTCCATACGAATCTGGGTCAGCAGTCCTTGATATACCATGGGCTGGTCTTCTTCTATGAACCATCCCGAGCATCAGAACCCTGGCCAGGAAGACCGCCATTGAGCACCTCAGCGATTTCGCCGAAGACCTATGACGCGCTCGGGCGGACCGTTTCTGAGAAGCCCAAGAAAGGCTCCATCGACCGACTGCGGTATTGGCATTCGATCATCGACAAATAGACCCATGC
>Ga0315284_10001648_pt1 | contig 31955 bp, 27 predicted proteins | sample YL17G09_16_MG_FD_203696 | JGI IMG/M metagenome (GOLD analysis project Ga0315284, IMG submission 203696) | Sediment microbial communities from Yellowstone Lake, YNP, Wyoming, USA - YL17G09_16 | ecosystem: Environmental > Aquatic > Freshwater > Lake > Sediment | place: USA: Wyoming | collected... | reverse complement strand
ATTTTATTCTCCATTTCGAGAGCATGAACTGCCTTTTTAATGGCGATATCGAGCTCATTCACATCCACGGGTTTGTGGATATAGTCGAATGCCCCTTCTTTCATGGCTTTGATAGTGGATTCCATATCATGATGGGCTGTTATCATAATCACTTTTACATTCTCATCCTCTTCTCTTAAATCTTCAAGGATGGTAAACCCGTCGACATCGGGAAGCCTGATGTCGAGGATAACTACATCCGGTCCTGTCTGTATATATGTATTGAGTCCGTCAGTACCTGTCTGTGCTGTATAGACGTCATACCCTTCCTCGGTTAAATAAAGTTCAAGTGTCTCGCAGATCGAACTATCATCATCGATAACGAGTATCTTTGACATAACACTGGTCCTCTTTAAGATTATTGTAGGTAAAAATCATTATCAATTATATTTATCCTTGTTTTCATATTCACATATCACCTTTCGGAAGAGTGATGATAAATCGTGTGCCTTCCCCCTTTTTGCTGAGAATCTCTATTTCCCCATTGTGTTGATCGATGATCTTCTTTACCTGGGTAAGACCAAGACCGGTGCCATGGTTTTTCTTGGTAAAAAATGGATTAAACACATAGGGAAGATCATCCTCATCTATCCCGCTACCATTATCATCAATTTCTATCACAAGTGATTGCTCATCGTTTTTCAAAGAGATCATGAGCTTTCCGTTTGGCTCCATTGCATCAATAGCATTCTGGAAAATATTAATAAGTGCTTGTTTGATCATTGACGGATCCACGAAAATTATATCAATATCTTCTGAATAAATCTTTTGTACATCGATATCCTTGTCTTTGAGGGATTTCTCAACCATTGCAAGCGCTCGTTCAATGATTGACCGCATATCAAAAGGTTCTTTTTGAGGGTCTGATGGTTTAGCATATATGAGCACATCACTAACAAGCTTTTCGAGATGTTCAACCTCTCTTTGGGCAATCTTGAACCTCTTAAGGTCATTGCCTGAGGGTTGCATACGTTTTTCCAGGATCTGCAGACTCATTTTTATCGACGAAAGAGGATTTCTGACTTCATGAGCGATCCCGGCTGATAGTTGACCGATTGCAGCTAGTTTTTGGCTCTCGTAATATTTCTCCTCGAGGTTTTTAAGTTCAGTAATATCGCGCTGAACAAGTACAAACCTGTCAGTGCCTTTAATTGGGCTCGGCGTTATCAATAGATTCCTCTTTGTGCCTTTTTTGGTGACCACCTCTAGTTCATAAGGCTTAAAAATACCTTTTTTTGCATCCTGCCATTTTGAAATAACATATTCTCTGTGTTCTGGGGCCACGAATTCCGTAAAGTGTTTTCCTTTAGGACCATACTCACCTCTACGCCCCCTGTTTATCTCCCTGCTGACATAATTGATGATTCCATCTTTGCTCAGGTCAAATATTTTATCAGGCAGATTGTCTATGATGCTTTGAAGATAGTTATAGAGCTCTTCCATATCTTTTCTGAGCCTGATATTTTCATCCACTTCGTTCTGCAGGATTTCAGCATACTCTTGAAGACTATTCGTGAGTTCCACTTCTTTTGTTACATCGAGAAACGTCTCGATGGCAGCAACAATTTCGCTTTTTTCATCAAATATTGGAGCAGCAAGGAAATGCAGGTGGCGATCCTTCCCGTTGATGTTTTTAAAATGTTTTACCGCCTCATATGCACCCTCGATGGATTCAGATTTACTTACAGTGCCTTTTCCGTAATATTCATCAAAGCTCTCCACATTATGATCAATGATAAAATCGGCAAGGAATGGGCGTTTGTTTTCATAAAATGGTTTATAGTAATTATCTGTGTTGATCATCTCTTCTGAACTGTAACCCGTAAGATCAGTACATGCACGATTCCATAAGATTACCTTATGATTTTTATCCAACACAAATGTGGCGACTGGAGAACCTTCAACAATCCCTTCAATAGTCATTTTCTCTCTTAGGAGCTTTCCCTGCCATTCCTCACTCTCATTAAGCCTTTTGAGCTCTTCTTTGAGACGCATTCGTTTTACATCGGAACGCGCAATCGAGATGGTTGCTATAATAACAACCGCAATAAGACCGATTGCCCCAAACATAATGTTTAATGATGCCCTACGAATAGGCTTGAGTACCTTGTCATATGGAGTAACGAGAACGATCCACCACTGTGCAATGCCTATACGAATGGGTGCATAGGCAATAATACACTTTTCCTGCTTGTCTTTTTGGTAAAGGATTAACTCGCTGTAGCGTTCACGATTGTAGGAAAACATTTTGAATGGTGTATATCCCTGGGGGGTTAATTCCTGTATATGTTTTCCAATTATGTCTTGATTGGGATGAAAGACTATTTCACCCGATTCATCAACAAGCCAAAAATCATTCAGATAAATTTGATCGCGTGATATGGCTCGTCTAATGATACGTTGTGGTTGCAATACAGCCAATATCGCTCCATCATACTTTTCATCTGGGGTTAAAAACGGTAGAACAATTCCTATAGTTTTGCTTGAAAAGGCATTAGGGTTACGGTCAATATCTTTAAAAATTCTGATTTCCCCAGTATATCTTTGATGCATCTTCTTCATTGCATGGTTTATAGCGGGATCCTCAACCTTCTTACCCAATATCTTCGATGAAATATTTTCTGGGTATCCATACAAGACAACATCATTTTTATCGATTCCCACTATCGTGAGCACGATCTCATGGATCTCATCATAAAGAGTCTTAATATTCTCTCGTTTCTTTTCTCGATCAACATCTTGGGCCGATAAAAGCTTTGAGAGCATGATCATGCCCTTCTCACACTTCTCAATGGATTCCTCAATCCTCGAAGCTGTTAGGTATGCAATCGATGCCTGTTGAGCGCTAAACAGCTCGATTATGGCTCGTTCGCGAACATAGTAAACAGTTGATGCAAGAAGGATTATCAACACAATTACGGTAAATGCTGCCAACCAGATGGAATATCTCACGTATATATGGGAAGGTTTGTTTGTCATCTGAAAAGATTGTGCCTTATCCTAATCTTACATACAATGGATAAGATATCTGGTGAATATAAAAGAGAATCATCATTAAGCGTTTTTATCCCTTTCTTCGTGTTCTGCGTATGCGATTAGTGCATATATGCCAAAGGCAAAGAGCAGGGAGATAATAAGCGTTACGAACCCGCTATGGATACCGATTACTAGTTCGCAGAATAACCAGGATACAAGATATGCTGCAATGGAGGCGATTTCCCTCATCTTAATACCTTTGCGATATGTATGTGCTATTGTTTGTTGTTGTTCATAAATTATTTAGATTTTCATTTTATAGTTAATTTGAATTATTTTCTATAGAATAATACATAGGTAAAGTCACGAACTGTCTGTACCTTCGCATCTCTGATAGAGAGTGTTTAATGTTGCCGGCATGTTCTTCATATCTACTCACGATTCGATGTCTCATCTTCGAAGATAAGGTAGCGGCGGCCCATTCTTCCCTTATCATTTCCATAATGAGCCTTCTGTATCTCCTTATGGCTCTTTACAGAGACCTACATTGGAGATGTTCTTGGCTGGTTTCGCTTATTAAAGAAATAGCAGGACAGGACCCTCAGCTTTTCTGTGCATATAGCACTTTTTGTTAAACATCATGAGGGCTCATTGAACGATATGTTTAATAATAACGTTTCAATACAGAGGACATTGATCATAATCAAAATATAAATGAGCTTTGAATTTCATCAGGTTATAGCGAATCTATCAATAAAAAGATGCTATGGCATGTCGATTGCTTTTCATGAGGCAGAAATGAGTTTACAATCAAAAAATGCTCAGAAAAATATTCATTAAGAAAGGAGAAGAAATATGTATCGCAACTCAACCAAAGTTATGTTGTCGTTTTTAGCAACAGTGGTTCTCTGGCTTTTATTGTCACCAGTTGTCTTTGCAGCTGATGTCATACCTTCGCAGGCTCCATATGCTAAAGCGCTTTTTTCATTGGGTGCTATGATCGGAGCAGGGTTTGCTATTGGTGTGGGGTGTTTTGGAGCTGCCATAGGAATCGGCCATATTGGAGCCAGTGCTTCTGAGGCTGTCGGGAGAAACCCCGGGGCCCAGGGGAAGATCATGATGACCATGATGATTGGCATGGCTATGGCAGAATCCATTGCAATCTACGCATTGGTCGTAACGCTCATTCTCCTCTTTGTTAACCCATTTAAGGCATTCCTGATTGGATAAGACAGCACCGGGAGTATATTCTAAGTGAAAGTCTCAAACAATAAGGGGGAAAAAATGCCTGATTCGATCAAAAGGAGTAACATCTTAACGGTTTCAAGGTTATTTTTCCTGCTTGTGGTTATCCCCTTATTACTCATATCTTCCCTCATTGCCTTCAGCATTTTCCATCTTGGTGGCATATCCAAAACAGGTGCGATGGTTGCTCTGGATAAGAAATCACAGCAAGAGATACGTGTGCGTGCTATCGATCTGGCGCAGAGCATTGCCGATTTTTTGCGTGAACGGCAGAAGGATATCTTAATTACCACCATCCTTCCAACTACCCCGGAGGCATACAAGGAGTTCCTTAATACAAAGACACAGGCCATCTGGGTCAAGAAAGATGCAGGCATCGTAAAGGAACAGCTCCCATTGTATGCAGAGATGTCACTCATTGATACAAATGGAAATGAGCTCATTAAAATAAAGGATGGTAAGATTGTGCCCAAGAAAGACTTGGGAAATGTGAGTAATCCAGCCAACACAACCTATAAATCCGAGGATTACTTTCTCAAGGCAAAAGAGCTCAACAAAGGTGAGGTGTACATCTCACATATCACAGGGTGGTATGTAAATAAGGCTGATTTTGAAAAAGGGAAGAGGTTTGAAGGGATTGTCCGAATGGCCACTCCGCTATTCGACAAGCAGGGTATTATAGGGGTTATCGCACTTGCCTTTGATGTGAGGCATCTTGCGAGATATACAGACAACATCATACCAACCGAGTCTGAATATGTCATCAAAGCAGACGCCTCCACGGGTAACTATGCATATATGGTTGATAACAGGGGGTTTGTTATCGCTCACCCCAATGATTATCACATAGCAGGACTCTATAAGGATGGTGTACCTGTACCGCCAATCACCTCAACTACCTATGAGGATATGAGCAAAAAGGGTGAAGAGGTGTTAAACCTCAATCAACTTGGCGGCATGGATCCAGTCCTGCCAGAGGTGGCGAGAGAAGCCGCATCAGGTAAGGCGGGTATAAGGACATATAGATTCGAAAACCATACCAAGGTAGTGGCATATGCTCCGATACCGTTCTATTCAAAGGATTACACAAGACCTGGTGGATTCGGATGGGTTGGAATGGGTGTGGATGTTGAGAAGTTCAACGAGCAAGCCAAGATCACATCTGAAAAGATAGAGAAAGAATCCCAAGTATGGGTGACGACAATCGTGCTAATCATTTTTGTTGCAATGGTCATACTCTTCTCCATTGCGGCTATACTTGCACGAGGAATCAACAGATCTATGGCATCAGAGGTCCCACCGGATGCAATGAATCCTAAGGGTTATGATGAAGAAGAGTAATTTTTGGCCCCGCCTTGAGGGACGGGGCTTCTCTGTGTTTTTTAAGTCTCTGGGTTTTTTTACTGTTTACTGCCTGCTGATTCCTGGCCGCCACTGCCGGAGGGTTGTTATACTATGTTGAATCTTCTCCCTGAGGGTTGCGTCTTTCACAGATGACAGGAGCATCTCACAGGAAGCGATGGCCTACCTGACATTGCCCATGCTGGTATATATCTCGGCCAGCTCTTTCAAGGCAGGGGGGAATCTCCCGGCATGCGCAGAGACCTTTTCGAGATAGGCTCGCGCCTCCTCCTGCTTGCCCAGTTTCCATGCCGCATAGCCGAGCCTGAGGAAAACCGTTGGACCGTAGGATGTTTCAATGATAGCACCAAATGATCTGACAATCTCACTATAGGTGTTATAGGTATTCGCCATGTCTTTTTTCTCCCAGTAGGCATTGGCCAGACCAAGTCGTGCCTTGAACAGGTCGGGCTTCAGTTTGAGGGCCTGCTGGTAGTTGTGGATGGCGTTGTCGTACTGCCCCATGAGCATCTGCGCCAGGGCGAGGTTGCTGATGGCATAATAGTCATAGGGGAGCTCCTTGATCGCATTGATGCACAGGTCCTGCGCCTCCTGGAAGCGCCCCTGGCTGATGTAGATGACGGATAGGTTCACGTTCGCCGGGCTCGAATTGGGATAGCGTGCCACGGTGTGCTCCCAGAGGACCTGGGAGTTCTGCCAGATGTTGTTCTGTCTCAAGGTCATGTGGGCATATGCGAGCACGATGACGAACAAGAGCGCAATCGAGATGAGCCTCGGGAAATCTTCTGAGAAGCGCCAGAAATGGAGCGGTTTGAGCCAGAGCCAGATAATCACAAAGCCGAGGCCGACACTCCAGCTCAGGGAGGGGATGAGGGCATAGCGGTCCGCCAGGGTCTGAGAGATGGGGAAGATGTGGGATACGGGGAGGAGGAAGATATAGAACCAGGCCACGAAGATGGCATAGATCTGCCCGATCTGCCTGCCCCTGAGATACGCCTCGACCGCGCTGATGATGAGGAGGAGATTCAGAACGGCGAAGGCCCATGCCTGCCACATGCCCCATGCCGTATAGAGTTTGATGGGATAGTCGGCGGCATAGTAGACGGTGGACCCGATGAGGGAGAGGTAGCTGATCAGGATCTGGGAGACGGCTAGGGCGTTCGTCCAGACGCTCCCGCCGTGGTACGGCTTAATCCCTCCGATGGAGGACATCATATGCACCAGCCGCGCCATCATGGGGATGACGAGGATCAGCATCGGGATGTAGATGAAGAGCCTCTTCTTCCAGAATGTCGGGTCGGGTTTCGCCACCTGCAGGGCGAAATCGGTCACGATCATGACTGCAGGTATGACCAGGGCCGTAGGTTTAGAGAGTATAGCCAGGATGAGAAAGATGCCGCTGGCCAGATAATGCAGGTAATGGCCGGAGCGGGCTTTGATGAACGACCAGAGGCTCAAGAACGTGAATATGCCGAGCAAGGGCTCCTTGCGGGCGTAGATCCAGGCTACGCACTCCACATGCACGGGGTGAACAGCATAGATGATCGCCGTCGTGCATGACCACCAAAACGCACGCGATTCCTTGATGGAAAAGGCCTTGAACAGCTCCAGGAGGAACATCCAGGCAAAAATGATCATGAGGTAATAGAGCAAGATGCTGTGGAGGTGCAGGCCGAGGACCGGGCTATTCTTCCAGAGGGAGAAGTCCAGCATGTAAGAGAGGTCGCGGATCGGCTGGTACGTCGACCCCTGCTGAAGCGCAAGGACATGTTTGAGATTATCCATGCTGAAGCTGTGGAGGAAGGGGTTCTCGAACAGGGCCGGATCATCCCAGTTGGTGGGGGCGTTGTCCAGGATATTGAAGTATATCCCGAAGATCAGGATGCCAGTGAAGATAAGGAAGATGATTCTCTTGTACTGCATAGGTATCGTATCATTCTTGCCGTTAGCCTCAGTTGGGGCAGCTTGATGATGTGATTGCGGCGGGGGAGCGTACATGGTGTAACCTATCGGTGGTGGGGAGAACGTGCTTTAACGGGTATGTTTAAAAAGCTCATGCAACCTGCCCTGCGTCCGGATCACTGCTTGGGCTTCCATTGTTTTGCCAGCCTCTCGGCCTCCTCGATCTGTGCGGAATCCATGAGCAGGGCGATCTTCTTCAGGCTATACCGTGATTCTTTATGGCCGTTGAGCATGGCTATCTTCCACCACATGTAGGCCTGGATATAATCGGTTGCGACATTGCTGTCGGATGCATACATGACCCCCAAGAGGTACTGGGCAGGGGGATAGTTTTGGTCAGCCGCCTTACGATACCAGCGGATGGCCTGGGTGGTATCCTGCGTCACGCCATTACCCATACGATACAGATTGCCGAGGCCGACCTGGGCCTTCAGGTTGCCTTTTATCGCGCCAAGCTGATACATGAGGTAGGCCATCTTATAGTCCCTGGGTACGCCCTTGCCGTTTTCATAGAGTGAGCCAAGATTGGCCTGCGCTATTGTATACCCCTGATTGGCGGCCAACCGATACCACTTGGCCGCCTCGATATAACTCAGATCCACACCCTGGCCGTTCTCATACAGGGCGCCGAGGCTGTTTTGCGCATAGATATTTCCCTGATCGGCGGCCTTTCTGTACCAGGTGGCCGCTTCCATATAGTCCCGCTTAACGCCCTGTTCTCGTGCATAGAGATTCCCCAGCGCATACTGGGCATCAGCATCACCCTGTTTCGCCTGTGCAATCAGCGCGTTTATATTGATCCCTTTGCCTGCATCATTTTTCGACTGCTGATCGGCTGTCCAGGCGGGGAGAGAGAGGAAGAGGACGATCAGAAGCGCAAGCAAATATTTCTTTTTTTTCAACCACATGGGGGCCTATGTAACATAAAACCGTCTCCTTCTCAAATGAATAGCATCTGGAGGAGATGCCGTCTGAGAGCTGCACAGCAAGGGCACTATTTACAGCGGCTCATGAGGCTGGTATACTTTGTCCTTGCCTTTGAGGAGGAGGATATGATCGTCGCTGAACAGATGAGGGGATATACGCAGAGTTCATCCTGGATAAGGAAGATGTTCGAGGAAGGGGCACGGCTGATGGCCATGCACGGGGCGGAAAACGTCTATGATTTCAGCCTCGGGAATCCGGATATCGCCCCACCGAAAGAGGCCATCGAATCAATCCGCCGACTCGCTGGAGAGATGTCCCACGGATATATGCCTAATGCCGGCTATCCCGAAGTGCGACAGACCGTTGCCGCATTCGCCGCGCGCGAATACGAAGTGAGCCTTGCTCCCGAGCATATCATCATGACCTGCGGTGCGGGCGGGGGGCTCAATGTGGTGCTCAGGTCCATCCTCAATCCTGGAGATGAGGTAATCGCTCTGGCACCATACTTCGTGGAATACGGATTCTATGTGGAGAACTACGGGGGGAAGTTGGTCGTCGCCCGCTGCAATGAGCAGTTCTTCCCGGCATTCGAGAGGATCGAAGCCGCCATCACTCCACGCACCAAGGCGATCATCATCAACACGCCCAACAACCCCACCGGCAGGGTGTATCCCGAAGCCGTACTTGCCGGACTCAGGACACTGCTCGCTGGTCATCCGAACATCCTACTCATCTCAGACGAGCCATACCGCAGGATCGTGTATGACGATCGTATCGTCCCGTCAGTGCTAAAGATCGTACCGCGCTCCGTGGTGGTCACCTCCGCTTCCAAGGACCTGTCGCTGGCCGGTGAGCGCATAGGCTATATCGCCATCGGTCCCGGCGTAGAGGACAAAGAGGAGTTGGCAAACGCCTTGATCCTGGCCAACAGGATACTCGGCTTCGTGAACGCCCCAGCCCTCATGCAGCGGGTCTTGGCCGAATGCATCCACTTGAGCGTGAATGTCGGCATTTATCAGCGGCGCAGGGACCTGTTCCGGACCATCCTCGATGATACAGGCCTTTCCTACGCCCCGCCGGAAGGGACTTTCTATCTCTTTGTTAAAGCGCCCATCACGGACGACATCGCCTTCAGCAATGCCCTCGTCAAGGAGCGCATCCTCTCCGTGCCCGGTACAGGGTTCGGCTACCCAGGCTACGTGCGCTTCGCCTACTGCACAAAGGAATCCGTTATCAAAGCCGCCGCTCCTGGTCTCAAGAAAGTGGTAAAAGCCTATTGAAAATCAGGTAAAAAGCTCAACCACCCCTTGACAAGGTGGTGGGGAGGATTGAGATTTCAACAGATTTCCAGGCTGTACTTTTGAGAGCCGAGGCCGGTGCGCGCGGCGTAATCGAGGAGGAAGGTGCCATCGATTCCAGTGACCTTCCTGAAGATATCGATATGGTTATGGTTCTTGAGCACCAGATCGTAGGCCGCCCGGTCGCAGGCCACCGGATCAATGGACGCGACGATACCAACATCGTTCCCGATAAGACGCGTGTCGGGCAGACAATCGCAGTCCTTGGTGATCTTGTTGATGAAGGTAATGCAGAGACATTTCTTGCCCTTGATTGCGCCGCAAGCGTACTCGGCGGTACGGGCCATGACTTCGCGGCCGGTGGCGCCACCCCAGGGGACGTCGATGGCGCCGAACTCGCAGATGGCGATGCACTTGGCGCACCCGGTGCAGAGTGCGGGGTTGATAATGGCGAGGTCATTGACCAGGGTGATGGCAGTGGTGGCGCAGTTCTCCACGCAGGCACCGCAGCCGGTGCAGCCGCTTCCCACCCAAGGCCGGATTTTGGAGTGCATCTCGAGTTTTCCCGCCCGTGAACCGGATCCCATGCCGATGTTCTTAATGGCACCGCCGAAGCCGAACATGATGTGCCCCTTAAAGTGGGAGACGGCAAGGATGACGTCCGCTGCCGCGATCGCCCGGGCGATCTTCGCCTTTTGGAAGATATCCTTATTGATCTCCACGAGCTGCTCGTCCTCGCCGAAATCGCCGTCGGCGATGACGATCGGGGTGTCGAGGATGCCAAAACCGTGTTCCAGGGCGATGCGTCTATGGTCCGTGGCATTGTAGCGCATGCCCCGGTAGAGGGTGTTGGCATCGGTGAGGAAGTAGCTTTGATTGATGGTTTTTAGGCGTTCGATGATGGGCCGGATATGTTCGGGAGAAACGAAGCCGGTGTTGCCCTGTTCACCGAAGTGCACCTTGATGGCGACGCGTTCGTGTATCTTGATCCCCACGGGGAGTTCAGCGAGGGCTTTTTCGAAAACACGATGGATAGCCTGGTAGTCAAATTGCGGAGTAAAGAATACTTGCGCGTTCATTGTTACAGTCCTGTCTTCAAGACGAGGTCGGTGATGGGACCTCGCGATTTACTTCCTTTAAGCTCCATGTGTCCGTAATTCGGATAGCCTTTGAATTTCTTCACGATCCAATTGAGACCGTTGTTGGAAGAGTTCAGGTAGGGGTGGTCGACCTGGTTGGTGTCGCCGAGCACGTAGCACTTAAAGTTCTCGCCCATGCGGGTGAGCAGTGCGCGTGTCTGGTACCTAGTCAGGTTTTGGGCCTCGTCGATGATGACCACGGCGTTTTCGATGTTCATGCCCCTGATGAAGTTGAGGCTGACGACCGCGATCTTTTTGGGGTTGAGTTCCAGTTTCGACGAGGTCGAGTCGATGAAGAGGGCGTTGGCCGAGCGTTGGGTATGGAGCTTGATGATGAGATCGAGAACCCCTCGCATGTAGGGGGCGAGCTTCTCCTTTTCATCGCCGGGGAGGTAGCCGAGCTTTTCGCCGATCTCGAAGACGGGTTTGAAGATGAAAATCCGGTCATGGGTCTTGGGTTTCTGAAGGACGAGCTGGAAGGCGCAAGCAAGGGCAATATGGGTCTTCCCAAAACCGGCTTCGGACTGCACGGTGACTACGTCGATATGCTTGGAAAGCATGAGCTCCATGGCGCAGTTCTGGTAGACCGTCCGTGGTTTGACGCCCCACGGGTTGTGTTCATAATCGATGAATGTATCCATACCCTCGAACCAGAGCCTGCCAGCCTCGTCCCAGGAGAAGCAGTTCGGGATCCTGTTTTCGAAGTCCTTGACGAAGCCTGTATAGAGCTGGGACTCGGAGTGGAATGGTTTTGAATCCCGGAATTCCTGGGTGTTGAACCCCTCGACCTTGAGTCTCAACCGAAATATCCTGTCATTCGATATCACCACAGGCGCGAAACAACGAAACAGGGTATCTTTCTCGGAAAAGGCATATTTGATGTCCTCGAGGATATCGTCGTCGTTCGATTCGCTTCCGGTATAGCTCTTGTGGGGGATCTTGATGATCTCGATGTGATCGTTCTCTTCGAACCGGTCGGCGACGAGGGTGATGATATGGCTCAAGTCGGGCCGCTTTTTGAGCCGGTCGAGCTCCACGATGACGGAATAGGGGACAAGTACCCGGTTTTCCTCGCCGTTTCTGAACATATCGATACAGTCCGGGTTTTCGATGAGGATATTCGTATCGAGGATATAGCATTTACGCATACTTCTTTCCTTTACGCCTTGCTTCTCCCTGCTGCATGAGTTTGGCCATTAGCATGATTCCTCAGGGGAGTGTAACAGCGAAATATGGCATCGTCCTTCGTGATAGTGAATCCACCCTGTTCATGCGCCAGGCGATGGACGCTCTGAAAGAAATGTGACTGCACATCATCGATCCTCTCCGGGCGGCGCTCGGCGATATCCTTGAAGAGGAGGTGACTCTTTATGGTCAGGTAATTGATGCAGTCGTTGATGTTCTCCGGCGGGAAGATCATGGTGTTCGGGTAGAGGAGTATATCCACCTTGGTAAAGAAGGGTGTGAGCAGAGACATGCCATCCTCCAAGGAGAAGGCATGGAAGAGCTCTGCGATGGCGATCTTATCCGGCGGTTCAAGTCCAATTTTTTCCATGCTCAGGTGGATGAGATCGGTGATTTCCCGCAGGGAGAACTTGCTGTGGGTAATGGCGATGAAGATGCCGTTATCCTTCAGTATTCTCGCTATCTCACCGATGAGGTATGGGAAGAAATAGAGCGAGTAGCTTGCGATGATCAGGTCGAAGGACTCGTCTTGCGAGTCGTGAATCATATCAGCTCCGCCTTTGATAAACTTACCCGCGCATTTAATGGATTCAAGTGTACGGAGGAATGCCTGTCGGTTGCTTTCGACCACGTCCATGCCCGTGATATAAGCATCTGGAGGGAGCCTGTCCTTGAGTTTTTCAACAAAGAGCCCATAGCCGCAGCCGAGGTCAAGGACTTTGCTTGTGTTGGACAAATCAAGGCCGTTTAAGGCTACCTCCCTGATATCACCCTTATTAGTGGAATACCGCGCGATGATCTCCCTGGTAAACCGATGAACGTGAATCTTTTCATAGGTCCTTCTGATATCATCGGAGGAATAGTGGGGTCTGCTCATAGTCTGAATATATTTTAGGGGATTATGAGGATATTTTCAACAAAAAGAGCAAAGGAAGTGATAGACTTTTAAAAGGGAGGTCTCACCCTTTGCTGATGTTTGACGGGGAGAATCCGGATCTATCTACGGGGTCTTCACTATGGTCGATTCATCGATGAGCTCCCAGATAGGTTGTTGGTTCTCGTCGAGCATGGGTTTGTCCTCAGCGTCGATTTTGAGCCCATTGACCTTCAGCCTGAGCTCGTAATCGGATAATACATCGATTCTGCAATAGTGGTATGTCCGATTGTGTTCGGCTACCCAGTCTGCATTATTCAGCTCGTATAGGGGTGCACCGCCTCCCCCCGAGACGATATACACGGTGCCTTCCGGGTTCACTGTGCCGGCCTTGATTGGGTACGTCCTCTCGTAGATATGGTTATGACCGGCAAAGACCATGTCCACATCATAGGCATCGAAGAGCGGACACCAGTTCTCCCTGATGAACTCGTCGCTCCCATGTCCGCCGGCGCTGTAGGGGGGGCGATGGAACATGACGAATTTCCACTTTGCTTGCGTATTTTTGAGATCATCTTCGAGCCACCGGTATTGCACGCTCCCCTTGGCGATCTGGAAGAGCCGTTCCTCTGAATTAAGCACAATGAAGTGGGCATTGCCGAAATCGAATGAGTACCAGCGTTCGCAGATGGGTGTATCCGGCAGGGCGAACTGGGCATAGTACTTCGGTGAAAAGCCGAAGCCGAACGGATCCACCTCATGATTCCCGAGGCAGGGCATGAGGGGGGAGACGCTCGTGAGGTCTTCCATCTGGGTAAACCAGGCATCCCAGAGCCCCTGGTTTGATCCCTTGTCGATGAGGTCACCCGTATGGAGGGAAAAGGAGGCGTTTTCAGTCATAATCCTGTTCTTTACCAGGACGCGGATATCCTCTTTCGTGCGGGTGTCGCCAAAGACGATGAAGGCGAATTCATTGCCGGGCGAGACACCGGTATGGAAAGTTTGGATAGCACTCCAGCCGGTAGTCTCGTTCCCGCAGCGGTAGTGGTACAGGGAATCGGGTTTTAGGCCGTCGAGCTTCACCTCGTGGATCCATCCCGAGGCGCCGGCATAGGTATGCGGCAGTCTTTGGTCTTTCTCCTGTGCCGTTTGCATCTCCAGCGTTCCGTATTCCACAGCTCCCCGCACCACACGCTGTGTCTGCCAGGTAATCGTCATGGTTGATTGGGTATCATCCTGCCACGAGATATGGATATGGACCGGTTTATCGGTGCCGGGGTTCGCCGGCAGATCCTGCCACCACTCTTTTGCCTGCGATTGACCGTCAGAGTTTGTCCTCGTGCCTTCCGGTGCAATCAGCGAGCTCGTATCGCTATGGGAGCAGCCGGTAAAGGCGAAAATGCATATCGCCAGGAATGCAATACGATATTTTTGCATCATCTGCATGTTCAAACCCCTTTGAAAACGAGGTCCCGGGACCATGGCCCTGGGACGTTCATGCCGTTACCAGGCATAGATCGGATTCGTGAGGGCGGACATCGGTCCATTAAGCAGGTCGCCGATTGGGTTCGTCGGATTATCGGGGAAGATCTGCCTGATCTCGATCCGATAGTAATCCCCCTGTTGAGGCTTATCGATAAAGTCCCAGCAGTAGTCGGAGCTGAAGGAAATGGTGGCCCATTCCGCGACCGCCATCCCATTTTTGATGACGAGAATGCCGGAAGGCACAGTGGTGTCAAAGACACGGACCATAAAGTAGACATCCTTACCCAGGGCGTTTTCGGGGATTGAGTCGCCCATCATGAGGTCATACTGTACCGCGGCCGGCTTTTGGGGATCATAGGACGTACTGGCCCGGAAATCGGCCATGGGTCCTTCGGGGGAGGTGCTGATGAAGGCATGGCCGCGCCTGATCCCTGCAAGGATATCCAGGCCGCTCTTCGAGTCAGCATAGACCCAGGTCGTGGGGTGGCCGATATCATTGTAGAGCGTCTGGAGGTCGGAGGGCTGATGCGTATGTGAATCGCTGCCTCCCACCATGGTGATCTTCTTACCCTGTTGCAGATAGGACGCATATGTATCGGTCAGCGCCAGGAAATTGAGGTTGGGAATGAGATACCGGGCGTTCCAGACCTCCATGCAATCCGCCTCTCTGCTGTCCTCGAACGAATGCTCCCAGGGGCAGCAGAAGTCCGCCCGTGGATGATTGATGGAGAAGAGCATCTCCTGGTCGGAATTCGCCAGACTGTGCGTGATTTCTATAGCCATCTTTGCGTCACCGCCGTTTTCCATGGTCGGGGCGATGGCATCCCAGTTGAACGGTTTGTTCGACCAGATATTGGCATGGCCAGTCGATGTCGTCCACTCCACACCATAGAGGAGGGTTACCTTGTTGGAATGATATCCCGCATCACCCCACTGGTCGTTCGTTCTATGATCTGTCAGGGCGAAGAAGTCGAACCCCTTGTTCTCGGCGATGGCGATCACGTCCGGGACAGGGGTATCGCCGTCGCTGTAGAGCGAGTGGGCGTGGAGATCGCCTTTGTACCATCCGGGATCATACGCGTAATCATCATCGTTGGTGCCCGTGCCTGTTTCGTCCCCGGATTTAGACTGATCCGAGTCCACTTGCGAAGCATTGCCCGAGGATGTATTGTCATCGCTGCTGTTCGACAGACACCCTGAGAACATGAGGATGAAGAACCCCAGGGAAACGAGAAAAAGCCTCATATTGCTTTTCATATCCCCACCTCCTTGTCATTGGTTATGACATATGTTTACATATTCTAAAGTGACTTGCAATTTATATACCCTTGACGTGCTGATTCTAAGTAGTTGATATATCCTCTCATTCATGGCGAAGGGGCATGTTTCATAAGGTAAAAGCTCGGCGCATGGGAAAAGGGTTTCTCTCCCTTTGGAACGATTTTTCACATCTTTATGTGGGAGATTTTTCCGGATACGAACCATATCCAATGGATTTCCGATGTGGGCTGGACATGAGGGCCACGCGTTCTTTCTTTTAACTATCTGCACCTCTGCTAGAGGGCATTCATGTAGAATCTTGCTCGTTCCTGTTTGTCTTTGTCTGAGCGGTTGTATTGTTGGGTTCTGCATCCGGCCATAGAGCCCGTCCTAGAAAGTGGTCTTTAAAGCGTTAAAGAAAATATATTTTTTTGCCGTCATAACGGGGTATGGAGAAAGATGCCCATAATCTCTTCAATTCCGGGAAGCGGGTCTCACTCGATGTAGGAACAAAACTGCACCTTGAGATCGAAGGGGTCTCCATACCCCTGGAAAGTTTCATGGTTGGAATGGAACCGGATGCCTATATCATCATCAAGACGCCCAGGCCGTATCCGACCATTAAGCACAAGCTTTACCAGGGTAATCAGTGTATCGTAAAGTATATGTTCCAGGGCACGGTGTATGCTTTCCAGACCAAGATCATCGACAGCATCGCCTCCCCTTTCCGTCTCCTGTTCCTTGAATATCCCAAGATCATCCAACACCGCGACTTGAGGGATCACAAGCGGATCGACTGTCTCATCCCTGCCAAGGTCGTCATCAAGAAAGAAGAGAAGCAGGGGGCCATCGTGGACATCAGCAAACGGGGCTGCCGCGTTCAGATCCAGATCTTTCCTGGCGACAAGATACCATCCATCCTTATCAATGAAGAAATAACGCTCCTGGCAAAATTTCCCGGTGTGGAAGAGGAACTGCAGATCGTTGGCAAGGTGAAGAATCTTCTCAAGAGCAGGTACGAGATGGTTTTCGGCATCGTTTATCAGGAAATGAGCCATGAGGCTCAAGAGATAATCGCCCGTTACCTCTATACGATAGAAGATCTTTTCCGTGCAGAATACTAAGCCTGCTCGCGAGAAGAGGCGATAAAAGGGCCGGAAAGACGGTTAAGGAAGGAGATTGAAGCTGGGATGGCCCGGGTCTCCTCGGTACGCGGGACATCCCTTTTGTTCATTCCAAGGGGATGCGCTTATGCACCTACCACGTACTTGAGGAATGGGTTGGCATAGAGGAGGATGAGCTCAATAACGAGGGTATAGATCGCCAGGGACTCAATCATCGCAAGACCGAGGATGAGGGCAGTGATTATCTTTCCAGATGCCTCAGGATTTCTTGAGATACCTTCGCATGCACCACGGACGCCGTTACCCTGTGCGAGACCGGTTCCGAAGGCGGCTATCGCTATACCGATGCCGGCGGCAACAGCTGCCCAGCTAAAGAATCTGATAGCCTCCGGACTTGCCGGTGCCTCGGCAGCCAGGAGCATCGATGATCCCATGAGTACAAGGATCGCTGTGAATCCCATCATACGGTAAGACTTCTTCATAACTTCCTCCCTCTTTATTATTATATGGTGGTTTACTTATTACCCATAATCAGTGAGCCTCTTCCATTGCACCACTGATGTACATCATGGTCAGGAGCGAGAAGACAAAGGCCTGGAGAACCGAGGTGAATATCATGAGGCCGAGCATTGGTAGCGGAACAAGGAACGGAACCAGGACTAGAATGACCACGAGGACGAGGTCTTCTCCGGCGATGTTTCCGAAGAGACGCATGGTGAGCGAAAGGGGTCGTGCCAGATGGCCGATGATTTCAATGGGGATCATGATCGGGGCCATCCACCATAGGGGGCCGACGAAGTGCTTGAAGTACTTCATGCCATGGATTCTGACTCCCACAATATGGGTGAAGAAAAATACGACAATGGCCATGCCCGCGTTCGTGCACATGCTCGCCGTGGGTGAATACAGACCAGGTATGATACCACCGAGATTGGCGATCAGGATGAACAGGAAGAGGGTCGCGATCAAGGGAAAGAACTGCATCCCGTGCTCGCCCATGGTGTCGATGAGGAGGTTCTTCAAGCCGCTGATGACCACTTCGAGGACGTTTTGAAGCCTGCCTGGAATCATCTTGATGCCCCTGACGGTCAGCATGGCCATGAGTACCATGATGATCATATAGAACCACATATACACCACCTGGATATAGTGATTCGAATCGCTCAGGAAACCAGCCCAACCCGGGTGTGCAGCCCTGAGGGGTTCCAGGATCTGCTCGAAGAAGAGGCTGAGTGGTTTAGCGATAAAGTTCAACAAGAGTATCCCGTGTTCCATATCATTCTCCCCTATCAAAGAGTGTAGTGTAGCATGCATAGCTTATGATGCTCAGCATGACCACGGATAGTCCGATTAAGAGCGCGATGACATTCACCTTTGCCCAGGTTATGAGCACCACGATGATGATCGCCAAGGTACCCATCCTGAGGAGGTATGTCCATGTTATATAGGCTGTGCTTCTGCGGCCTGGCAGGGTGATCGCCATCCTCGCGTGCTTGGCCAGCCACTGATTGTTCAGGAGGCAGATCGCCCCGCCGAGGAATACCCCAGTGGCAAATCCCTTGCCAAGTGCAATCAGGGTGAGGGCGCATAGGGCAATCCAGATCCCGAGGGAGATGTATTCGATCCGCTTCTGCACCGGATTCTTACTCTTCGTGTTCGTCGGAACCATTGGATTTCTCCTCGCTGAAGAACCGCATATAGGTCTTGTACATGATTCTGAAGCCAGCAAGAATACCACCAAATATGAGCACCAGGGTGAAAATGGGCTCGGTGCCTAATTTGCTGTCCAGATAGAGGCCTACTATGAGCCCCAAAACGATGCACAGCACCATAGCCACACCCATATTGGTGAGATCAGCCATTTGCAGGACTGACTTCTTCTTGCTGGGTTGGTCCATAAATCTCCTTTTCAACACAATTACTGCCATCCCATATTACTGAATGACGATTCATAATGCAAGAGAGTTTTTATCTCCAACCACAAGGGCGAAGGGTGCATGCAGGCTGTAGAGCGAACAAATTGATACAACGTGAAGAAAATAAGACGGCATGGAAGATAGAAAAAGAAGGCATCGTATTTCGTTTTGACCACCGCCTGTCAGACGAAGGAGGATAGGCGGTACGCACAACAAAATGACCTTGAAGGGTCTCGGAAAAGGCCGGGGTACCCTTTTACCAAAGGGGTTCTCCCGATAAACTAATACAGGAACATGGGCTTGCCCTCGAGGTTCTTGATGTTAGGTCGGTAATGCTCAATGTCGTAGAACTCGTCCACATTCACCCGCTTGATCCCGCTAATAACAAGGGAGAGCGGGACATGGGTATACACCCCATTCTTGATCGCCAGCATGCGCCCATAGATCTCCTTGTTGATGAGCTCCAGGGCGAGGTTCGCGAAGTTGAAGCCCACCATGAGATCGACCGAGTCCGGCGCCCCACTCCGCATGAGATAGCCGAGCTGCTGATAGACCATTTCTTGGCCGGTGAGCTTCTTGAGGATGTCGGCCGTAATCTGTCCGATGCCGCCGAGCTTCTTGTGACCGAAGGCATCCGCTTCTCCGGTCTCGATAACATCACCCTCGCTCATACGCGCTCCCTCGGAGATGGTGAGCATGGCATAGTTGCTCGGGTTAGCGCGTTTATCCTCCATAATAAGCCTGGCGAGCTTCTCGGGATCAAAGGGGACTTCGGATATAATGGCTCTATCCACAGCAGCGAGATATGCGGCCATGAGGGAGGTCTCTCCTGAGTTTCGGCCGAAGAGCTCGATAACGGCGATGCGTTCATGGGAGCCCACACTGGAGCGCAAAATCTGGATCAACTGCTCGCTCCTGGTCACGGCTGTTGAGAAGCCAATGCAGTAGTCTGTCCCATAGACGTCGTTGTCCATTGTCTTCGGTATCGCTACCACCGGGATGCCCTCCCGATGCAGTCGCTCACTGTAGCTTTGGGTATCATCGCCGCCGATTGGGACAAGGGTATCGAGTCCAAGGGCGGCAATCACCTTCAGGATATGATACGTCATATCGAATTTGTCCCCATCCCCATAGGAAGCCTTCAGGTGTTCGGGGACCTCTTTGCGCTTGACATTGGACGGGTTGGCCCTCGAGGTATGGAGGAAGGTTCCGCCAAACCGATCGACAGTACGGACCACATACTTGTCGAGCGAAATGGCATTGAGAGCATTCTCCTTGATGGTGTAGTCGGGATTGTAGTTCAGGAGTCCGGACCAGCCTTTCCGGATGCCGATCACCTCGTGCCCTTCATCGACAGCACGGTACACGAGCGCCTTTATACAGGGATTCAGTCCGGGGACATCGCCCCCGCCTGTCAATATCCCAATCTTCATATCCCTCACCCCCCAATAGTATATTAATGATGATTACCGCTCTATACAGCTTTGTCAAGCGTCCTGACAAGACCATTCACGCAAGATTCAATCCCTCTGATACCCCAATCACCCCTCGTCTCCCAAGAGACCATGGGGGCTAGGTATCCGCGGGTCATACCTATAGGGCGACTCGATCATCCTAAAGGCATGCCCCACGGATCCTTGGCCTCCCTTCTTATAATGGGGGACCGGTGAGATTGAGCTTTTGAGTGAATGTGAAAAAAGGTTGAATATGTTGAACGAATGTGGCTAGAAATCAGGTATGCAGGAATTAGATGGGCTCGATAGAGCGATCCTGGCCTTAGTCCAGGGAGATCTGCCGGATGGCGCCAAACCCTTTGATGCCTGGGCGCAAATCCTTGACATCGAAGTTTCGGACCTGCTCAAACGGATAGCTACTCTCAAGGAGGTCGGGATCATCCGGGATTTCAAAGCCATTCTCCGCCATCATCAGATAGGCATCAACGCCAACGCCATGGTGGTATGGGCCGTGCCGGAACACCGGGTGGAGGAGATTGGCAGAAGGCTCGCACAGTATGATGCCATAACCCATTGCTATGAGCGGACTGCCTTTGGTGCCTACACGATCTTTTCCATGATCCATGGAAAGGCAGAAGAAGAACTTCTGGGTATGATTAGAGCGATTGCGGAAGAGCTCGGGATCAGGGATTACCGAGTGTATTTCAGTATACGGGAGCTCAAGAAGTCGTCCATGCAGTATTTTTAGGAGAATAGCATGAAGAATGAGGATCTATTCGAGCGGGCCAAAGCGGTCATACCGGGAGGGGTCGATTCCCCAGTGCGGGCTTTCCGGAAGGTCGGGGGGACGCCGAGGTTCATCGTGGGAGCTTCAGGCCCCTATCTCTTCGATGCGGAGGGCAAGCGGTATATCGATTTCGTCCTCTCCTGGGGCCCCATGATTCTCGGACACGGGCACCCGAGCGTGGTTGAAGCCCTCAAGAACCAGGCAGAGACCGGGACGAGTTATGGGGCGCCCACCGAGCTCGAGATTATGATGGCAGAAACTATTTGTCAGGCCATCCCTTCGATCGAGAGGGTCAGATTTGTGAACTCCGGGACCGAGGCCGTTATGAGTGCGCTGCGCCTTGCCCGGGCTTTCACCGGGCGTGATCTCATCGTGAAATTCGAGGGCTGCTATCACGGACATGTTGACAGCCTCCTCGTCAAGGCGGGTTCGGGCGCCTTGACTTTCGGCATACCGGATACCGCTGGGGTCCCGTCCACGATTGCATCCATGACGGTTGTCTTGAACTATAATGACGTTAACGGTTTCAGAGAATTCATGGCACAGCACGGGCAACAGATCGCCGCGGTCATCGTGGAACCGATTGCCGGGAACATGGGCGTAGTTCTGCCGAAGTATGATTTTCTGAAAAGCCTGCGGCAGGAGACAAAGCAGTGCGGGGCACTCCTTATCTTCGACGAGGTGATCACCGGCTTCAGGTTCTGCTTCGGCAGCCACCCAGATTTTGTGGGCTTGCGGCCTGACCTCACCTGCCTTGGCAAGATCATCGGGGGGGGCATGCCCGTTGGTGCCTTTGGCGGCAGAAAGGATATCATGGCGCTCCTGGCGCCCGAGGGTCCCGTGTACCAGGCGGGTACGTTGGCGGGGAATCCTATGGCAATGCGGGCAGGGTTAGCCACGCTCGAGGTGTTGCGTACAACCAATCCCTATGAACGGCTTGAAGAAACCCTCGGCCTCTTTGTCCAGGATATGCAGGCAGAGGCTTCCAGGCGCGGCATCCCTCTGGCCGTAAATCACCGCGGGTCCATGGCGGGTATCTTCTTCCAAGAAGGAGAGGTGAGAACCTTCGCCGACGTGATGAAAAGTGATACCAAACTCTATGCGCAATTCTTCCATGCCCTTCTCGACAGAGGTGTTTACCTGGCGCCATCACCCTATGAGACGCTCTTCGTGAGCACGGCGCATGGGAAAGATGAGATGGAAAAGGCGATCGTTGCAGTACGCGAGGCTCTTGCTATAATCTGAGTTTGGGCGGGACTGCTTGATCCTGGAGGAGGTGGGGCGGGATGCTCACCGACTCGATACCTGTATCGGGAAAGGCCAGTTTTAGAACCTCGTCGATGTTCTCGACAAACGCAAGCTCTATATCCTTGATCACATCGGCGTCGATGTCCTTGAGGTCCTTCTCGTTCATCTTCGGCAGGAGCACGCGGGTGAGGCCCGAGCGTTTCGCGGCGAGAACCTTCTCCTTGATCCCGCCCACGGGAAGCACAACGCCGCGCAAGGTAATCTCCCCCGTCATGGCGAGGTCCTCCCTCACCACCTTATTCGCGAGCAGGGAATAGATGGAGACCACGATGGTGATGCCCGCCGACGGTCCATCCTTCGGAATGGCCCCTGCTGGTACGTGGATATGGAGGCATTTTCCCTGCGGGATGGAAAGCCCCATGCCCTTAAGGAGGCTCAACGCGATCCGGGCGGATTCCTTCATTACATCCCCCATTTGGCCGGTGAGGATCATCTCCTCCTTGCCTTCGACGACAGCGGACTCGACGAACAGAATCTCGCCGCCGAACGGTGTCCAGGCCAACCCCGTGGCGATACCAGGGATGCGGATGCGATCCTTGGCCTCGGGTATGTAGCGGGCAGGTCCCAGTGCTTCTTCGATGAAAGCACGATCAATGACGAACTGCTCGCCATTGCCCCGTGCTACATTGGAGGCGATCACCCGCAGGATCGAGGCGATCTCCCGTTCAAGGTTCCGCACCCCGGATTCCCGGGTATAATCCCCGATGATTTGCACGATGGCCTCGTACCGGAATTCGATATCCCTACCGGTGAGGCCGTTGGCCTCGATCTCCTTCGAGATCAGGAAGTTCTTGGCGATTTGGAGCTTGTCCTCCTGGGTATAGCCCTCGATCTCTACGATTTCCATCCTGTCTTTGAGCGCCGGAGGGATGTTGTCCACTACGTTCGCGGTGGTGATGAAGAAGACCTTGGAGAGATCATACGGCACATTCAGGTAGTGATCGACAAAACGGCTGTTCTGTTCCGGATCGAGCGCTTCAAGTAGTGCGGATGCAGGATCACCGTGGATGTCATGGGCGAGTTTGTCGATCTCGTCGAGCATGAACACAGGATTCATGGTTCCGGCCTGCTTCATGCCGTTGATGATGCGGCCCGGCATGGCGCCGATATACGTCCTCCGGTGCCCGCGGATCTCCGCCTCATCCCTTACCCCACCCAAGGAGATGCGGACGAATTTCCGTCCCATGGCCTGTGCAATGGATCTCCCGAGCGACGTCTTGCCGACGCCCGGCGGTCCAGAAAAGCAGAGGATCGGACCCTTGAGATTACCTTTAAGCTTTTTTACTGAGAGGAATTCGAGGATCCTCTTTTTCGGACGCTTGAGGTCGAAGTGGTCCTCGTGCAGTATCTGCTCGACCTTGGCAATATCGAGGTTGTCGGTACTCTCCTCATGCCAGGGGAGATCGAGGATCCAGTCCAGGTAGGTCCTGATGGTCACATATTCGGACGATCCGGGTTGCATGCGGCCGATCCGCTTCAGATCCCTTTCAACGTCCTTCTTGACATCCTCGGGAAGATTCTTGTCCTCGATTTCCTTGACGAGTTCCATGAGTTCGCTATCGATATCGTTCGTTTCCCCGAGTTCCTTCCGAATAACCTTGAGCTGCTGCCGCAGGTAATATTCCCGCTGGGCATGATTGATCTCTCCCTTCGCCCGTTCGGTTATCCGTGAAGATATCTCTAGGATATCGAGTTCCTCCTGTACGCTTTGATGGAGGAAGGTGTATTTTTCGCCGATGTTGTTTTCCTCAAGTATCTCCTGTTTTTTCTCCACAGGGATGGGCAGCGTTGTGGTCGTGGTGCTCAGGAGCACGAGGGGATCCCTAATTTTGGCCATGCTAGAGAGGATGGTATCCATATTGTGGTAGGAGAGTCGCGCCAGATGGTTCAGGATCTGTATGGTCGAATGCGCAAGGGCGTACACCTCTTTCGTCACCTCAAGGTTTTCGTCGATGTAGCTGACCCGGGCCTTGAGGGAGGGCTCATCCGATACCTTCTCGTTGAGAAGGGCCTTTCTAATCCCTTTGACCATGATCGAGACGTCACCGTCTTCCGTTTCCGAAACCTTGATGATTTTCGCCATGCATCCCACACGGTAGAGGTTGTCCCAGGTGGCGAGATGAACATCCTTCGGCTTTTTCATGCCGACCGACAGAAATGGATCGCTCCGCGCATAGAAACCTTTGATGAGGGATATGGATGCAGGGTGGGACACGAGGAGGGGTAGGATGGCCCCCGGCATGAGGATGGCATCCTTAAGCGGGAGCACCGGAAGGATAAGAGGGAATTCGTCCCTCATACACTCCCCAGATGCGGATGCGTTATTCCTGCCGAAGAGTTGCTTGATCCAGCCCATACATCATTAGTAGGTCAAAGATGGCTGAAAGTCAATGATCCTCCCCCCCCGCCATCATACGGTTATCCTAAAAGATCGCGGGCCACATGTAAACCGTTTATTGGTTCGCTTGCCGCTAAAGGAAAACGGTGAGCAGACAAAAGCATCGTCTGCAGGAGGGGAGCCCCGGGAATAGCTTTTTACATAAGAAGTTCCCCGTGACGATCATGCCTCCATGATGTGGGAATAGGGTGGCACAAAGGTATCCGGAGCGATCACTGCTCCCTCAAGGATGCAGTTGTGGCCGATGGCACTCTTGTGGTCGATGGTCGTATCCGAAATCCAGGTGTTCGGCATGATCCTGACCATGTCTTTGATCTCGCTTTTCCCGAGGATGTGCACGTTCGGCCAGATCTCCACATCCTTGGCTATCGTTACCATGGGCCCGATCCAAATGGTCTTCGGATCGATCAGGCTCACCCCGGCGACCATATGGACCCTGTTGATCCTCTCCTGAATGCTGGACGCCGCCAAGGCGAGTTGTTCCTGTGAGTTGATGCCATTGGCCTCGTTAGGATCCAGAGCCTCGAAGGCAACCGCGTTGCCAGACAATCGGACGATGTCGGTAAGGTAGAATTCACCCTTGGCATTGTCCGGCGAGAGTTTTTCGACCGCCTCCAGGAGGAATTTCTTTTTTATGATATAGACCCCGGTATTGACCTCGTGAATCTTCTTCTGCTGGGGATTTGCCTCCGGCTCCTCGACAATGGACACCATACGGCCACGCTTGCTCCTGATGATCCTGCCGTATCCGAAGGGGTTGTCCAATCGTGCGGTAAGGACGCCCATGGTTGCATCAGAGCTCATGTATGCCTCGATGAGACCTCCCAAGGATGCCTTTCCGATGAGCGGCATATCGCCCGGGATGATGAGGATATGCTCTGCGGTTGTCGTCAAAAGGGCGTCTCTCGCCTGCAGGATGGCATGACCTGTGCCCAAAGGAGGGTCTTGGACGACCTTGGTTACCTTGAACCGGTCAAGGTAGGCACCAACCTGCTCCCTTCCATGACCAATGACGGCGATAATCTCTTCGCTGAGGTGTCGGGCGAGATGGTAAGGGTACCAGATCAAGGGGAGGCCGAGGATCTCGTGGAGGACCTTGGGTTTTAGGGATTTCATCCGCGTGCCCTTACCGGCGGCCAATATGATAGCGCATATGTTGTTCTGCATGGGCCAAAGTGCTAGCATAGAAGCTCTATCTTCGCAATAACGCTTTCCTGCCTAACTTCTCAGCTCACATCGAGAGGTGCACCCGTTTGGGAATCCTGTAAGGAGATTCATTTAGCTTGTCATTGGCGGAGCTATTTGCTAAGAGGGTTACAAATTCCGACCTTGTAGATGAAAGGAGAAGATCTATATGGTCTTTCAATGGCTTTTCGGCATGTTTTCAAATGACCTCGCCATAGATCTCGGTACTGCAAACACACTCGTCTATGTGAAAGACAAGGGGATCGTGCTCTCCGAGCCATCCGTGGTTGCGGTGAAGATGCTAGGCGGCGGCGTGAACCGGATCGTTGCTGTCGGTACGGATGCAAAGAAGATGCTCGGCAGGACGCCTGGGAATATCATCGCTATCAGACCGCTCAAGGACGGAGTCATCGCAGACTTTGATGCCACGGAAGCTATGCTGAAATATTTCATCACCAAGGTACACCAGCGACGTATGCTCGTGATGCCGCGGGTGATCATCTGTGTCCCGTCCGGGATCACCCAAGTGGAGAAACGGGCGGTCAAGGAGTCTGCCGAGGCTGCCGGCGCGCGCGAGGTGCATATCGTGGCCGAGCCCATGGCCGCAGCCATCGGCGCGGGTCTCCCTGTTTCCGAACCTATCAGCTCCATGGTCGTGGATATCGGCGGCGGCACGACCGAGGTGGCGGTAATCTCACTGTCTGGTATTGTATACGTCGGTAGCGTACGCGTAGCTGGGGACAAGATCGACCAGGCTATCATGCAGTACATCAAGCGAGAATACAACCTCCTCATCGGCGAGCGCACGGCCGAGATCATTAAGATCATGATCGGTTCGGCTGCCCCTGACGACGTGGAGAAGACCATCGAGGTTAAGGGCAGGGACCTCGTGGATGGCATTCCGAAGATATTCACCATTAGTTCGGAGGAGATTCGTAAGGCATGTGAAGGGCCGGTGCGAACGATTATCGATGCGGTGCGCGGAGCCCTTGAACAGACCCCGCCGGAGCTCGCCGCCGATATCGTGGACAGGGGTATCGTGCTTACTGGCGGGGGGGCGCTCTTTAGGAACCTGGATAAGCTCCTCAGGGAGGAAACTGGACTGCCGGTCATCATCGCCGAAGATCCCCTCTCGACGGTTGCACGGGGCGCAGGCAAGCTCCTCGATGACCTGGACCTCCTCAAGGATGTGACCGTACCGAGTTGATGAAGGATCGTGCCAGGATACCCATATTCGTAGCCTCTGCCCTCCTCGTTCTCATTCTGATATCGATCGGTCAGCACCGGTATACGCTTAAGGGCCTGGAGATGGTACAGGAAGGGTATTCCTGGGTGGAGAGGATCACGAGTGCCCCATTAACCTTTTTTTCCGACATATGGGACGGTTATATTTATCTGATCAACACCGAGCAGCAAAATGTGGTTCTGAAGAAGAAGATCTCCGCGCTTGAGGTCCAGAACATGGCGCTCAAGGAGCTGAGATCTGAAAACGATCGGCTGCGAGGCATGCTCGAGTTCAAAAAGGCCTATCAGGATCTTCCGCTGCGACCGGCAGCCGTGATTTCCCAGGATATTACCCTCGTATTCAAGACTATCATCATCGACAAAGGATCACGAGACGTTTTTTATAAAAATATGCCCATCATAAAATCCGAGGGGCTCGTCGGGCGGACGATATTGGTTTCCCCCAACACCTCCCAGGTGCTCCTGATTACCGATGTCAACAGCGCCGTTCCCGCCATGATTGAAAACAGCAGGGTGAAGGGTATCGTGAAGGGGAGGGGGGACGGGAATTTGACCCTAGAATATGTACGGAGCGATGAGGACGTCAAGGTAGGTGATGTCGTGGTGACATCGGGGCTCGCCGGAATATTTCCAAAAGGCATCAATATCGGGACAATCAGATCCATAAAAAGGGTGGAGCATAAGATGTTCGCCGAGATCATGCTGAGACCGAGCGTGAAGATTGGCAGGATTGAGGAGATCTTTGGTATAGGGAGAGATGTGGCGTATTCAGATTAGTCTCGTCTGTGTGTTACTCGGAGTTCTGCTCCTGGAGATCACCATCTTTCCCTTTGTCTGGTCTTCTCTGCGCATAGACCTCTTCCTGGGCATGGTAATCGGTCTCGTTGTGTACAGCCCGTTCGTTTTCGGCTTTTGTTTTGTCTTCATCGCTTCCCTTATGCTGCAGGCCTTCAGCGGGGCACGAATGGGATACCTGCCGTTTGCCTATGTGCTCGCATACTTCTTTCTTGATATGATGAAAGGGCTCATTTTCCTTGAAAACATCCTGGCTCAATGTATCCTGGGATGCTTATTGAATCTAGCCATTGTTTATACAGCCGGTCTCTTCGTGAACATGGATATTCTCCAGGAAGGATGGCTCCCTCTCCTGGCAGGAGCTGGGTTGACGGGGATGCTCTGCCCGGGAATGGCGTATATCGTCAAATGGCTGTGGTCTGGGTATGAAGTATAGTATCTTCGGAATACCGATCGAGGAAGAATTTAAATATAAGGCGAGAGGCCTGATCATTGTCCTTGGCATCTTGTTGGCCGTCCTCTTCACGGGGCTCCTCAACATGCAGATATTCAAAGGCGCATACTACGAAGGACTTTCCAGGAACAATCGCATGCGTTTCATGAGCATCAAGGCGCCCAGGGGGAGGATCGTCGACCGCAACAAGGTCGTGCTGGCGGATAGCCGGCCGTCTTATAACATCATGGTCATCCCTGAGGACATCGCCGATGTCAAGGCGATAGCATCGAAGGTCTCTGTTCTTTTGGATAAGGATCAGAAGGAGATCGAGGACAAGATCAACGGCGCCTTGTCGAGACCCTATGATCCGATCTACATTGCCCAGGACATCTCTTTCGATCAGCTTGCACGCGTTGAGATGGAGATATTCAACCTCCCCGGCATATCCATCGATGCGGTGAGCGAACGGGAATATATATACAAGGACCTCTTTCCTCATGTCCTGGGTTTTGTAGGGGAGATATCGGGCAAGGAACTGAAACTCTATGATGGGGAAGGTTACAGACAGGGAGATCTCATCGGCAAGATCGGGGTAGAGGCCGCTTGCGAGAAAATGCTCCGTGGCAAAAAGGGGCGGAGGGTCTTTGAGGTGGATGCCTTGGGCAGAAAGATAAAGGTCCTGGAGGAACACCAACCATTAAAGGGCAGCGAGGTCTGGCTCACGATTGACTCCCGCCTCCAGAGTATTGCTAAGGAGGCACTACAGGAAAAGACTGGTGCAATCGTGGCCATGGTTCCATCCACCGGTGAGATCCTGACAATGGTGAGCTCGCCGAGCTTCGATCCGAGTATCTTCCTTTCTCCTATGACCCCTGAGATGTGGAAGGAGATCATGAAGGATCCGATGCACCCTCTAGAGAACAGGGCCTTACGAGGTCAGTATGCCCCGGGATCTATATTCAAGTTGGTCGTCTCCCTAGCCGGCCTTTCAGAAGGGGTGATCGTCCCGGAGAACAGGGTCTTTTGCGGCGGATATTTCAATCTTGGCCGGCGAACCTTCAGATGCTGGAAACCCCACGGCCATGGCTCGGTGGATTTCATCCGGGGGCTGGGCGAATCCTGTGATGTCTACTTCTATACCATGGGCAGGGCGATCGGCATCGACCTTATTGCCAAGTACGCCCAAGAACTCGGGTTTGGAAGGCCAACCGGGATAGAGCTAGACGAGGCAACAGGCCTAATGCCCACGCAGGCGTGGAAGAGAAAGCGGTTCCATGACAAGTGGCATCCAGGAGAAACCCTGAATACCGCCATCGGTCAGGGCTATATCATGGTGACCCCCATCCAGGTGGCGAAGGCCATGGGCGCAATGGTAAACGGCGGCAAGGTCATGGTACCGAAAGTGTTTGTAGCCACACAACCCCGCGTAGAGAAGGAAATAGACATTCCGGAAAGGGATCAGGCCATCATCAAGGAGGCACTCAAATATGTCGTACAGGGAGACAGCGGGACAGCCCGGGTTCTCAGGGATCCCATGTTCTCCATTGGGGGTAAGACCGGTACCGCCCAGGTTGCCCGCGCCATGACCTCAAAGCTTAGTGACGAGTCTGACATTCCATATCCTTTGAGAGATCATGCCTGGTTCTTCGGCTTTTCCCCGATTGAAAACCCGGAGATCCTCGTTGTGACCGTGGTCGAGCACGGGGGGCATGGGGGGAGTATTGCCGCGCCCATTGTCGGCGAGGTCATAAAAGGATATTATTTTCTCAAGGACTATTCCCGTGAGCAGTTATTCTAAGATCCTGGAAAACATCGACTGGGAGCTCATCACCCTTATCCTGGCCCTTATCGCCACTGGACTGGTGGCCCTCTTCAGCGCCACCTATTTTTCACAAACCAGCATTTTCTGGAAGCAGCTGGTCTGGATTGCCGTCGGGCTATTGGCCATGCTCATAGGATTTGTCCTTGATTACCGTTTTCTGATGCGACTGGCCTGGCCCCTTTATGTGCTCGTGGTCATCTTGCTCGTGGTCGTCCTGGGTATTGGCAGGGAGATATCGGGAGCGCGGCGGTGGCTTTCTCTGGGTCCCTTGGGTATTCAACCCTCGGAAATGGCAAAGATCATGATCATCATCTGGATCGGTTACTGGGGATCGAAGAAAAAGAATCTCGAGGACTACGGATTTAGGGAGCTCACCATCCCACTTGTTATTATCCTCGTACCGACAGGATTGATTCTGGCCGAACCCGATCTCGGTACCGCCGGTATGCTCATGCTGATCTCGATTGGCATGTTTCTCCTCCTGGGAATCAGGAGATCGACCCTGATCATTTCATTCCTCCTCTTTCTCGGAGTGCTCCCCATTGCGTGGTTCTCCCTGAAGGAGTATCAACGCTTACGGATACTCTCCTTTATCGATCCATCCCGCGACCCTCTCGGCAGCGGCTACCATGCCCTCCAATCCAAAATTGCCGTAGGATCGGGCGGCTTCCTCGGGAAGGGGTTCTTGCACGGGACGCAGACGCAGTTGCGTTTCCTCCCGGAGCACCATACGGACTTTATCTTTTCGGTCGTTGCCGAGGAATGGGGATTCCTTGGCTCTGCTCTCGTGATCACCCTCTTCTTCCTCCTTATTACGAAGATCATCGCCATCGGGCTCAAGGCTAAGGATAGATTTGGGGCCATGATTTGCTTCGGCATCGCCATACTCATCACTCTGCACGTCTTCATCAATATGGCCATGACTGTGGGGATGTTCCCAGTGGTCGGCGTGCCCCTCCCATTCATCAGCTATGGAGGATCGTTCATGATCATCAACTTGGCATGCATCGGCGTCATCCTGAGCGTTGCCTGGCGGAAGCATATGTTCTAGAAGGCAGAGCAGAAGGGAGAAGAGAGCAGGTCGAAAAGGGTGAAGATGGTGGAAAAAGAAGGTCAGCGAGAGCGCTGTGTGCATAGCGCAATGCATGACCCCGCAAGATGCAAATCCTGCTGGAATAGTCCACCGTGGTTGCGTTCGCTGAATGTGGCCGCTCGTTGTTATTTTATCCAGAGCGGCCACATCCAGCGAACTGGCCCCCCTTGAGACCAATGGAGTTTGAGCTTTTTACCGCTGCATGATCTCGATGAATTTGTCGAGTTTGCCCTTCTCCTGCGCCGCCCTCAGTCCCATCTCCTGGACCGTAACCGGGATAACGGGTTCTGCAGTTCGCTTGACGAGCAGAATGGCCTCCGTGGGGCAGGTTGAGACACATAGGCCGCAGCCGATGCAGGCTTCCCCTGAAATGACGGCAGCCTCATCGCCTATCACGATAGCAGTCATCGGGCACCGCTCTTGGCAGAGTCCACAGGCAGTACAGTTTCCCGGGTTCGCGCGCGCCTCGTAGGAGCTTATCCCAAAGGCGTGCGGATGTTTGAGCTGGGTCCTGCCACGCATGACCGTGCAGCAGCAGGTGCAGCAGTTGCAGATGAAGTTCGGCCGGTCCTGGCTGTTATTGCTGATATGGACGAGGCCTGCTTCCTCCGCCCTGTCGAGCACCCTAATTGCATCGTTC
>Ga0315284_10001647_pt1 | contig 31956 bp, 38 predicted proteins | sample YL17G09_16_MG_FD_203696 | JGI IMG/M metagenome (GOLD analysis project Ga0315284, IMG submission 203696) | Sediment microbial communities from Yellowstone Lake, YNP, Wyoming, USA - YL17G09_16 | ecosystem: Environmental > Aquatic > Freshwater > Lake > Sediment | place: USA: Wyoming | collected... | reverse complement strand
GGGACCGGCTCAGCCTCGGGGACCGGCTCAGCCTCGGGGACCGGCTCAGCCTCGGGGACCGGCTCAGCCTCGGGGACCGGCTCAGCCTCGGGGACCGGCTCAGCCTCGGAGACCCACTCGTATCCATTCACGCGGTGAGGCTGCAGAGAACCGCCGGCCACGCTGTACAAAATATGCGCGCCCTCCTGAGGATTCTTGATGACCTGACCGTCGAAAACCCATGGGAAATCAATCGACGAAGATTCAAAGAACTCGGTTGCCGACCGGCAAACGTAAAGACCAGTCGAGACGTTCTTTATAAGATCCGACTCGCGTACGTAATGAGAACCACCACCCCCGTTTGCGAGGTAAATTTTAGAATTGGGCGTCACTTCCCAGAACAAATCTGCATCTGGGTGACGAATTCTGAAAGACATTTGTTATTATTACCCGACAATTAATCCTCCACGGAGTCGCAGGACGAGGTGCAAAGTCGACTCCTTCTGGATATTGTAGTCCGCCATGGTCCGGTCATCCTCGAGCTGCTTCCCTGCGAAAATCAGTCTCTGCTGGTCCGGTGGAATTCCTTCCTTGTCCTGAATTTTAGCCTTCACATTGGCGATTGAGTCACTAGATTCAACCTCGAGTGTGATCGTTTTGCCAGTCAGAGTCTTCACGAAGATCTGCATTCCTATATTAAAATAGGCGTTTACTTTTTAACAGGCTTGGCTGCCCGAGCAAGACGGGCCTCGGCGTCCTTGGCGTTGATGTAACGCCGGAGATTCATCAAGTTTGGCTTTGTCATATTTACCACTCTTTTCAGACGATACTCCTTTCGCGCCTTGGCCGTCTTGAGAGCGTTCACGTTGCGCTTGGCCGCGTTGAGGACCGACGTGGTCTTCACAGGGCTCGGGCTCTTGCGGGTGGATATGTAATTGCGGAGCATCTTGCGATTACTGGGTTGAAGAGAAGACCAATACGCGTTAAAGTTGGTGCGAATCTTATTGGTCCTCTTGGTCTGAGGCGAAGGGCTCAGCGGCTTGGCGACCGACTTGCGCTTGATCGGAGGCTTGACCTTGTTCTCAAACGCATTGTTCGCGAGCCACTCGCCCTTGTTGCGCCAATGAATGAGCACCTTGCGTTGGGCCATAGGGACGTGCTTCCACGCGAGCGAGTACTCCGTCTTGCGCACGGCAGCAGTTCTAGTCGTGAATTGGTTCAGGTGCGCCTTGATGTTGGCGAACGTGTACGTCTTCTGTGGGAACTTATTTCTTAGTTTCTGTAAAAATTCATTGTAATTCTTCTGATCTTTGACACTGTAGCCCGCATTGGTGAGATTGCGCAGAGCCCTATTTCCGGACGCGAAGTTTTTGGCTGAATTTACAATTGAATTGTAAACGTTCTGAGTGAGGTACTGAACCTCGCGGTGCTCCGTACGAGCCCATTTGCGCTTGAGGGCGATGCGCTCGGCGGGTTTCAGGTGTGTATTATTGTTTAGACGTGCGCCCAGGGTGGGATCCGTAAAGTTGATTCTCGTGTTGGGCGTGTTGGTCTTGTACTTCATGAGACACGCGGGTGCGATTCCCTTGGTGAACTCCTTGCGTGAAAAGACTGCGAATGCGTACCGATGATATATATACTTGCCACCCTTGACAACCTCTTCATCCGCCACCTTCTTGAACTCGCCGAGGTTCCACCAGTTGCATTTGAAAACCTTGCGCTGATTTGCATCGTAAATATAGCCCTTTCCATTGCACACAAACCCGGCAATGGCGTGAGCGGAGCTCTTATTGCCGACTACGAGCGTAGCGCACATCAGTTCATACTTGGGGTCGGCCATGAGACCGGCTGGAATTTTGGGCATGTATGTTTTTGACTCGCTGCTTTGGCTGACCACAACGAACTGAGGCTTGCGGGTAGCGTGGAACTCTTGTGGGCTGTCCGCGTACTTTATGTAATAAGCCCCCTTGAACCCCATGTGGTCTAGAATCTTTGAGATTTCATCTTGTGGATGAGCACCCTTTCCACCCTGTTCCTGCTTTGCTAGGCTGCCCTGAAGGCTCAGATTGCGCAGGACCAATGCCGACTTTCCAGCCTTGAGTGACGCGGCACGAGGACCACTCAAAAAGCATAGGTGCTGGTCAATGAATTTCCAAAAGTAAATCTCCTTCGTCTTGACGAGGTTCTTCATGGGACATGGAGCGTTGAATTTATCATCAAAATAGGCCCTTTCGTTGAGTGTGAGTTTCTTGTAGAATTCCTTGAGCTTTACGTACAGGATTTTCTTCCCCTCATCGGACAGGATAAACCCGTTGAGGATGCTATAAAACCAGCACGTGTCGCGGGTCTGCATGGCGCCCATTTGAGCACAGCTCATGGCGGTCCTACTAAGGGTACACAAAAAAAAGTGTCCTGTCCGAGTCAGGTTCTTGGGGTCTACGATGTTCTTCACCTCGAAATGGATCTCCAGAAGCTCCGCCCTACCTACAGCCAGTGGCGCGCGCCGGTCGTGACAGCCTCGGACGGCAGAGCAAGGGTGCACGTGGCACGCGCAGTGGATGAAAAGCCCACAGCGACCGCGCGCACCGGAGCCAAGGGAGACCTCTGGGACAGCTTCTACGATGCGGCCGTCCTACGCGGGCACCCGGACCCGGAGCGGATGGCGACCAGCTCTCTCAGAGCGCGTGAGCGCGCCATAGACATCGAGGCTGCCCGGCGAAAGGTCAAGATGACTCTGGAAAAACCCAAGCCTGTCGAGACGGTCGTGGTCGCAAGGGAGAAGAAGGGACGAGCTCTGCCACACGACTCGGTGCGGTGCAAGGCCAAGACGCTCGAGGGCAAGCAGTGCGGCTTCAGGGCAACCTGCAGCGGGTTCTGCAGCAAGCACCACGTCGTGAATAAAATCTAGTATACTTGTAGTAAAATGCACGATTTCAACTGGAATTACATTTGGGCCGCGATTGTCATAAACTTTGTACTCGTCTACGTCGTCCCCAAGCTGATAAAGAAGCCGACCGGCTTCAAGCCTCTGGATGACGTGGTTCTTTATTTGAACTCCCAGAAGGGGTTCTTGGTCGCATCGTCGGTCGTGATTGCTCTCGTCGTGTACGGCGCGCATTACTGGGTCGACTCGCAGGACGCTGGTGCGAGTCCATCGAGTCCACCCGGACGTGCAAAGGATTTTTAATCTTGTCAAAAATAAATGAATAATCAGCGCGTAAATGCGGCCGCTACAAATGTTCTCAAGGCTGGAAATCAGATGAACAGCGCGGCCCGCATGGCCGCGAACGGCCAGCCGGGTAACGCGACCCGCATGGCCAACGCGGCGACCGGCAACCTCATCAACGCGAACCAGCGTCTGAACGCCGAGGCCATGAAGGCCAAGGAGCTCGGGAACGTGAATGTCGCCAACAAGCTCAAGCTGGCGGCGAACGCTGCGCGCCGGGCCGAGATTAACAAGGCTCTCGGTCACATTGCGGCGGCCCTCAACGCGTCCAAGGGGCGCTCGAACGCAAATTAGACATGATCCGACGCGTATGTTCGTGATCCCACGTCGTCACCTTCTTGTCGAAGCAGTCCTGCAGACACGCCTGGAGTTGTGAACTTACGGGGTGTCCCCACTGAAGATCCTTCGTGAACAAAAAGTCATCAAATCCAATCGGACCCACGGGTGCAGACACGACCCATGGCGTCCGGACGTACTCTTTCAGGCCCCCGTAATCGGTAATCACGACGGGTTTGGCCCTCAGAGCCGCCTCAACGGCCCCCATTCCGACACCCTCGGAGTGAGAGCAATTGACGTAACAGTGTCCCCGGTCATGCACCTTTTCAAGGTCCTCGTCGCTCAGGAGACCGTTGATGACAGTCACACCCGGCACACGCCAGTCGACCGGCTGTATGCACGTCGCCTTGAGAACGAGGTGCGCCGCCGCTCCGAATTCGCATCGCAAATAGGCCTCGACGAGCCCCCTGATGTTCTTCCGAGGATCAAGTATGTTTCCGATTGTATAAAATACGTAAGGCGTCGTGGCCGCGGGCTCTTTGGGAATCTTTGGTTCGGCGTACAAATGGAGAACTTTCCAATTCACATCCGGAAATTGGCGCTCGAACACATTTTTGCAAAACTCGGACGAGACGATGAGATTCTTGTACCGAGCCAATATTCCGTACGCAGGATTGACCGTCTCGGTCTCACAGATTGTCATGTAGTGCATTTTATCACAGAATGTCGCGTATTGGTCCACCAGGTTCAACTGGTTCTCGACCGGCAAAATGAATGCAAACCCATTTGCGTATCGCTCCTTCGTTGGCCGCTTTCCAAACTCGACGTATTCTCCACCGGCTATGGTCGCGTAACGAGCAGTCACCTGCCCGATCCCCGCGAGCATACTAGGCCCGATGAACAGCCATGTCGGCTCCATTACAATCGTGACGCACCATCCTTTTAACAAGTTCTTCAAAGTCGATTTTCGGAACCCATCCGAGAACGTCCTGGGCCTTCCGAGCGTCGCCGATCAGAACATCAACCTCGGCCGGTCGGTAAAACTCGGGATTCACCTTGACGATCGGACTGCCCGTCGCAAGTTCAGAACAGACTTCGTCGACTCCTTCACCGGACCAATGAATTTTGATTCCCAAATCACTGCAGGCAATCTCGATGAACTCACGGATACTATGCGTCTGTCCAGTCGCGACGACAAAGTCCTGAGGCGTCGCCTGCTGGAGCATAAGCCACATGGCTTCTACGTAGTCCTGGGCGTGCCCCCAGTCGCGCTTCGCATCCATGTTTCCGAGCTCGATGACCTTTCCGGTTTTCTTCCACTCCGCCAGACCGAGTGTAATCTTGCGCGTCACAAACTCAGCCCCACGTCGCTCGGACTCGTGATTGAAAAGAATGCCCGTACAGGCGAACATGTCGTAGGACTCGCGGTAGTTTTTGGTGATCCAGTACCCGTAGACTTTGGAGACGCCATATGGGCTCCTCGGGTAAAATGGCGTGTTTTCATTTTGGATCGGTTCCTGGACCTTTCCGAACATCTCACTCGTTCCGGCCTGATAGAATCTGAATTTCGAACTAAAATTCGTCTGCCTGATAGCCTCCAGAATGCGGAGCGTCCCTAGGGCGTCCACGTTCGCCGTGTACTCGGGCTGGCTAAAAGAGTGTTTGACGTGGGACTGCGCCCCGAGGTTGTACACCTCGATCGAATCGTACTGTTCGAGTGAGTTGACGATCGAGTTCATTCGGGCCGTGTCTGTCAGGTCCCCCTCGACGAGGTGAAATTCTGAGTTTGTCTTCAGATGCTCGATTCTTTCGTGCTTCCTCTCCGAACAATACCGAGCCAGACCATAGACCGTGTAGTCCTTTTCGAGTAGAAATTCTGCGAGGTAACTCCCGTCCTGACCGGTCACGCCCGTGACGAGGGCAGCCTTCATGCTGTTATTTGGGTCATCTGTTTTATCTGATGGCAAAGCCACGCGACCCTTAATTCGATTGAATTTTCGAACAAAATTGTAACAAATATCTCACGTTGGCGTCGATTTAGGGGGTTCGTTCCGGCCGGAAGCCACGAGGCGAGCCAGGGGATCCAGGAGGCCATCTGTTACAGTCATCTAAAAAAAAGTTCTCAGAAGTTACTAGACTGGATGAGCTTTATAAATATATTGGCAATGACCGCCGCTGAGCTCGTCGCCAATACACATCTGAAATGGTTTGCTGATGAGGGCCGGCATCACCACCTGGCGACTGCCATCGCCGGATACCTCATAGTCATATTCTTTCTGGTAAAGAGCCTATCCCGTGAGAGCATGATGTGGACCTGCATCATGTGGGAAGCGATGATCGTCATCGGTGGAGCCCTCACGGCTTATTTCATTTTTGGTGAGAAATTCACTCACTGGATCCAGTGGCTAGGCATCCTCCTCGCGCTCGGGGCGGCCGTGTGCGTCAACTACGATTGTACAAAGTCTTAGAGATTTTGCTCTCTCTTAAATTTATATGAACGATTTCGAACGCCATGTCTTCGGCCGCCTCGACAATTTAGAGGCGGAATTGGCCGAACTCAGGGAAGTGACATGGCCGGTCTGTCAAGGGACGGTCGACAAAACTTCAGGGGCGTTCAAAAACATCAAGGAAAAGAGGCGTTTTTTTCAATTTCTGGACATTGACGAAGTGAAGAAACTTCTTCGACGCAAGGCTATTTTCATGGGAATTTGCCCAACTTTAGCCGTCGAAGAACTTCGACAGATCCGGGTAGAGGCACCACCTCAGGGCGAGGAATTAGTTTAGTCTTTCCGTCCGTATGGGTCCCCTCCTCGATCCACTGTTTGAAAAGTTCCGGCGTCTGAGATTCGTGGTGGCCATCCTTTGCATGCGCGAACGTCTGCATCTTATTCCAGACGTGCATGGGCGTGCCGAAGCTGCTGAGGTGCCACCCGGCGTACTTGATCGGCGGGAACTTCCACCGGTTGTCCCGTAGGTAATTTGGACCGACCCTCTGGAGAAGCTCGCAGTTTGTCACGACCGTCCCGAACCAGGGTTCACCCGTAAACAGGTAGTCTAGTGAATATTCGAACATCCACATGTGGACCGAGTTGACTATGTGCGGCAGCTGCTCGTACCGGACAATCTCCATGTCCGGAATTTCATCCACGTCCGAGACCATGACGATCGCGGACGGGTCGACCCCACCGAGCCCGCGCATGATGCAGTCACGCTGGTACTTCTCGCGCGACCAAGGGTTTGCATCCTTCGGGGCTTCCTCGGCCGTCATGATGACGTGCTCAATCTTGTGGAGCCATTTGGCGTAGCGTTCCCGGTTATTCTGGAAAAATAACTCCTTGGGGCCGCCGACGTGCGTCACCTCCGACTCGACCAGGACGAAGCGATCCACGTACCGGTCGAGTTGTCCGAGGCGCAGCTCGAGGATGTCGAGTTCGTTATAAAACATAAATGCATCTACGAGCATTTGTAATTATAGTACAACTTCCCCTTATCTTCGAAATTTTTGAGAATTTTAAGGTTATTCTGTTGATGCGATCCTCCCGCCACGTGGTGGAGTGCGTCCGCCTCGAACCCGTACTGGAGTTGCTGAAGGTTTCCCAGGTGGCACTCGGGCACATAGACCGTTTTGCGATCGATCCCATGCTTTTCAAACAGGTTACACAGGATCATGTCGTCGTGCCACGTCAACTGGTTGAGTTCCTTGAATTCCTCCGTGACTTTTTGGATCCACCCCGCCTTGACAATCACGGATCCGTACCCTTCGAGGACGTCCAGGGGTACTCCATGTTGCCTAGGATATTGACCCTTGAAATATGTTTCAAAATTGAATCCTGAAAGACCCCATGCACTTTTTGAATCGACCATGTGCCACTTCAAAAGGTTCGTCACCAATTTAGGATCGTAATTCGTATCATCGTCCAGGTACACGATCAGGTCCTCAGGGGTCAGGTGGGCCGATGGACCGATGAACTTTGTACCCGGTCCGAGATCCTCACACTCACGGTTGATGACTATTTTAGGATCCAAATTGAGGAGATTGCCCGGGACCTGACCGTCCCATTCAGGAAACCTCTTGTACGACTTTGGAATATTCAACCAAATTTGATGGCACGTCTGAAGGGTCAAGGCCCTGAGGATCGGCTCGAGCTTGTCGAACCGGCTCGGAATACTCGTCAGACTCACTATGACTTTCATATAAAACCAAAAAGCAATTTACTTTTATATGACAGCTTTTGAGCGATTTAAGAAACAAAATTGGGAATGTGACTTTCGGACCCATCCCAAAAAGTCTCCCCTCTGTGGAGTTCTGGTAGAGTCTCGACCCCATGCAGATCTTGAATATGCACTCCGAAATTTTTCATGTATGCTTCCGTACGCTTCTCTGACAATTTTGCATTCAAATAGAAATTACGAACAAATTCAAAAGATTGTCGGGTACGAAAACAACGTCCGGTTCATAGCACTTCCTGAACCTTTCGGGCGAGAGCAATGGATACGAGGATGTCTGAGTCCTGAATTCTGGGAACCTCTCTGCGATTACGAGAAAGTGATATTCTTCAATGTAGATACAGGAATCAGATATAATTCAATTCTTAAATTCCTTCATTACGATTTTATAGGAGCCCCCTGGAATCACTTGCCGACCGGAGACCCCAAGGTGTTCCAGGGAAATGGTGCATTTTCGATCCGAAATCCAAAGCTCATGAGGGATGTGACCACCAAGTACCCATGTCCGGAGACGTGGAATCTAGATGATGCATGGTTCGTATGGCACCTTGCGAATAAATATCCTAGTGCTATTCTCCCTGTAAAGTTGACGTGCGCCGAGTTTTCGACCGAGGGGAACGACATAGCCGGGACTATGGGTTTTCACGACTCCGAGAGGTACACGCCTGGTGCCTGGCGCATGTACGAGCTGGCCGATGGTCCAGATCGCAAGCTCATCAACGTCACGAGCGCTCACGTTGACGGGCGCGACGTCACGGACCTCGCCCGGCTCGGCATCGGACCGAACGGTCTAAGAATTTTCAAAGACACGCAGGTCGGACCCGGTCGGACCCTGACGATCCGGACAGACTCGGATGAATTTTCATACAAAATAGAGGACGGTCACTTGAGCGACAACATATACATCGTCTGACGAATAAGAGCCAGAATTTCATCCTGAATATTCTTCAGGTACGTGTCACCCTTGGGGAGTTTGATAGCCTTGACGCGCGCCAGCAGCGCCTTGAAGTACGGGCGAGCCTTGGCTGGATCTTTCATAAAGCGCCTGTTTATCGAGACGCGACGGAGCCGGCCGTACTTGCCCATGTACGCCTCGGCCCACGCGTCCAGCAAGGGTACGATACCCTCGTAATACGACTGGAGCGCCTTGTGCTGGGCGAACGAGTTGGTCGTCAAGTGAAATATATGCGCCTGCTCGCGCGAGTTCATGAGAGCCCCGACGTATCGGTTCGCCATTCTTATTAATATCTAAGAACTTAATAAGAATGGTCTTCTCTGAGACCATCATGCCTCCTGGTAAAACCCTGTACAAGGGGCTCGGGAAGCTCTCGTGCAAGATGGTCATGAGGGACACTCGGTTCTTTTACCTGACGGAGAGTCGGCGCCACGCCAAGGATTACGGTACGGCGTGCATGTACCGGACCAAAAAGACGCTCCGGCTTTTCAACCTGACGCACAGCAACATCGAACAGCTTTTGAAGAGCAAGTATCCTATATCCTATGCGACCAGGCAGGCTCTTCGTTTCGCACTCGGCACTGGGGTAAAGGTCGGCGATCAGGTCAGGGCGATCAAAGCTATTTTCGGTCCAAAAAACGCCAAGAACATTCCGAAGCGCGCGTACAAAGACAGAGGCCAACGACTGAGCTACGTCGATATGAATAAAATAGCCTTTGGGGGTCTGGCCCGCGAGTTTTTGGGTCCTGAGGGATACGACGGGTACTACGCTCCCAATAAAAAGTCAATCTTTCATGGTGGTACATTTAGTTCTGAAATTATGCTCAACAACGCGTACCAGTGCATAGAACGTGCGACCGGACCTGCCCCGATCGTCTCTCACCGGTCACTGAAATGGGCCATGCCCCGGCTGTTCCTCGAGTTTTCCAAGGGTACCACTCGTCTGATCCGCCCTTACGGTGGAGGCATGACCATATTCTGCACGGGCGGCATGGGCGTGAAACTGTACCTCGAGTCGCGCAAGACGGATTTGTCGCAGAAGATTCGCAATACGGTCGACTACGACTTTACGTTTGCGATTCCTCGAAAGCTTCGGTCGGAAGGTCAGGTTGCGTCGTACGTTTTCAGCATGCGTCAGATTATGATGGCCCACCTCGGATCGTTCGTGCGCTGGCTGAATCGCGAATACAAGGGTGCGAACGCCCGACTCCGCGTGGAAAGTTTCACGCGGTCACCGTACGACAATCCCCGCATGCAGGTTCCAGGGACGAACCGCCGAGTTTATCAGGTAATTTCTTACAAAATTGTGACCGGCCTGAACGACGTGACGGATCTCGTCGATACGGCCCTCGCAGTATATCCCGGATCTTCGCGGTCCATGCTGCACATTCCATTTTCGAACAAAATTGGGATCCCGATCCAAAGGCTCAGGTATCAACTCAAGGATTCTCTGGCCCTGAGTACTGGTTCTTTCCTTCATGGGGGTCTTATTTCACAACGAAATCCAATCACGGGCAAGGCTCGTGAGAAGGGTTTCAAGAATGCCGAGCGCGCGACCCGTCTCGTTGCCCTGGTTGGTGCTCAAAAAAAGAAGTACAAGAATCTCGTACCGGTCGCCCGCAAGGCGATTCCGTTCCTCGAGCGCGTGTACGCCCGGAACCTCAAAGGAGCCCGGTCAAAGGCTCGCGCAGTGAATAAGGCTCTGAAAAAAATAGTCTAAATGATTAGATGAAAAGGGTCATAGTCATCCTGGTGGCGATTGTACTCGCCGCCCTTGTTTTGCTCTGGCCCCGGCGGGCCGCCCGTGGGTACACGAGTATTGACGCGCGATGGGAACCCCCTGTCGTCATCGACTCGGTCCTCTCTCCCCAGGAGTGTGAACGCCTCATGAAGACGGCGGATCCCTTATTTTCCCGTAGTTCCCTTGTCGGTGTCAACGGTCCGGACGCAACTCGGACGAGCGAGACTGCCTGGATTTCGAAACAAAATCCAATGGCCCGAAAGATTTTAGACAGGGCGTGTGAATTGACCGGTAAATCGTTTGAGAATTGTGAGGATTTACAGGTCGTCCGATACAAGCCCGGGACGTATTACAAGGCTCATCACGATTCGTGCTGTGAAGATTCGCAGGCCTGTATAGATTTTGAGGATCGCGGAGGACAGAGGGTCGGCACGCTCCTGGTCTACCTGAATGACGGGTTCGAAGACGGCGAGACGCACTTCCCCCGGCACGGGGACGTCAAGATGCGCGCCCAGACTGGGTGTGCCATATTTTTCAGGCCGATGGGCACTGAGGACGCTCGCTGTCACCCGAACGCTCTTCATGCGGGCCTCCCAATTACTTCCGGAACCAAATACGTCTGCAATGCTTGGGTCCGAGAGGGAATTTTCAAATAAAATATCTAGAGATGATATATGTCGGACACGTCGGGCCTTCTCCTCATGTCTATTTTGAGTCCTGAATTTTTCAAGTTTTTGGTGTTTACGGCTTTGATCTGCGCTTATATTTATTTCGTGTGGTACAAGCCTATTCGCAAGATTCGGGATCCCGCGACAAAGACAAAGACGGGTTGGATTATGCTTTTGGTATTCTTTGGTATTCTTCCTATGATTAGCCCTCTCATTTACATTCTGTACCAGAGCCGGACCGCAGCCGCCGGGGCGAACGCCGCGGCCGGCACTTCGATGAATGCCAGCATGGGTCCTCAGCCGGTCGTGGGCATGAACGAGATGCGGGGCGCCCTCCCGACCAATCGCCCGGCGGCCGGGTATTAAAAAACGTGTCCTGTAAGGGCTAGGGTCAGAGCCGGAGCCTAGTAAATCACCTCAAAAGCACACAGACATACGCAATGGCTGCCTCCAACTTCGCCAACGCTATCGATGCCCTGGTCGCCGAGCGCGACCTGCAGTTTGTCCGTCGGATCGCGGCCGATTACAACCTTGACTTTGATGAGCTGAACGCCAAGTACCTCGAGACGGCCGCTGTGGCTATCAAGGTTCCCAAGAAGTACAAGCAGCGTGAGCCCAAGGTGGTCAATGTCGTCACCGAGCCCACGGAGCCCAAGGCGCCCAAGGCTCCCAAGGAGAAGCAGTGTTGTACGGCACACACTTCCAAGAAGGAGCCGTGCAAGTTCAGCGCCCTCAAGGGTGAGGTCTTCTGCAAGCGCCACCTGAAGGCGTCGATCACCGAGGCGAATCCGACCGAGCCCAAGGAGAAGGCACCCAAGAAGACGGTCAAGAAGGCGCCGCAGCCGGTCCACACGCACGAGCTGACGGTCGGTGTCGTGTCCGACTGCGACCTGTGCCAGTCTCACGGCAACCCACTGACGGAGAATGAGGACTTTGAGATTGTCACGGTGCGAAGCCGCCTCGCTGAAATCATCAGCGAAGCCGAAGAAGCCGAAGACTCTGACGCTGCCGAGGACGCCTACGAAGACGAGGACTAAGACCTGAAGAGGCTCACGAGCCGCTCCTTTTCCGCACGCAAGTATCTAAAGTTATTCCCTTGTAAACGAGCAAATGTCACAAACCACAAACTAATCAACAGAGTCCAAACGAATAGGTTCTCCTCCTTTTGCGTCCTGAATTTGTAGACGGGTCCGACGACCTGTCCAAAAAACGTCTCCTCATCACAATTCTTACCCGATATGAGCTTCTCCATTTCGGTCAGTGCACAGACTGACTGATTTGTAAGCCAATGTGCCATGATGAATGGGACTATCATAAAATGCATCGAGAGCATGTAATCCGTTCCGATGAACGGAGTCGCTATTATAAAAACGACGAGCAGAAAATGAATCACTTTTATAACCGTCGCCAGAAGCGTCATCTACTAAAGAGCCTACAAAAAAAACTGTGTTGCAAGAGTCAGACGCACGCGGGACGTTATGTCGTCCAAAATGTCTTACAAGCGCCCAACCCCGCGGCCGGTGTCTTGCGGACCCAGGCATTTCGTCTCGGTCGTACAGGCCGGTGGTGGTGTTTTATCCCAATGGTGCTCGGACGAATCACCCACTCTCATCGTGTCCGGGACGGCCGGTCGCGTCGGTGAAATTGTCGACAAGATGAGGAACCCGTGCGCTCGGCACCCGGCGCCGACTCGATGGGCTCCCCCGAGCGACTATGAGTTTGCGGCGAGCCATCTGCCCGCTTCTGAACGGGCCGTGTACCTGGCGAGGTGTTCTGACTGGTTCGATTCGCATGTGCGTCGCGAGCCCGTTGTGCGTCGCGCCGCGCCTCTGATAAATCCAGGCCCCGTCCTGAAGGTTTTTGCAAAGTGGACTCCAAAGTGCCCGCCGGTCAACGAACTCGAAAAGGCGTGGCGGTCCGCTGGGTACACTGAAGAGCGCATCCAGAAGGCGCTCAGGACGCACGCGCGCTTTGAAGCAACATCGGACGATCGCCAGAAGGTCCTGGACGCCATATTCGCCAGGTGGCCCGCGGCGAGCAAGCCGACACCCAAGCCCAGAACCAAGGTTATAAAGGCGGTCAAGAAGAAGCTATAAGATAAAACAAATGACCGTGTAGTTAGTAAGAAATGACGCAATGCGATGTCTGTTGTGAAATTTTTAACAAGTCGAGTCATTCGCGTGTAGTCTGTCCTTACTGTCCGTTCAGTTCGTGTAGTTCGTGCACCGGTCGATACCTTCTCGAGACTCCGGACGATGCGCACTGCATGAATTGCCGGAAGGGTTGGTCACGCGAGATTCTCGTCAACAATTTCACTCAGAAATTCGTTTCCACAACTTACAAGCAGCGTCGGGAGGCTGTGCTGCTCGAGCGCGAGCGGAGTCTGATGCCGGCGACTCAGCCTTATGTCGAGATTCAGAAAAAAATTCGTCATATCGTTTCTGAAATTTTGAAAGTGCGCGCCGTCTATGAAATGGAGAACACAAATTGGACCTTAATCGCAAATATGTCCCTCGCCGGCTTGGTTGAACAGCACCAATTCGAATCTGAATTCGAAGCAAGACTTTACAGATCCGAGAGAACCCTTGTCCAGCACAAGATTGTCGCGTGCCTCTCCGTGGATATACAGCACCTTGAGCGTACTCATCACGATTACATTCAGCGGCTTCACGGGGGTCAGATTGACCAGGAGCGTCGGCAGTTTGTGCGGGCGTGTCCGTACGAAGACTGTAAGGGTTTTCTGAGTACAGCCTGGAAGTGTGGCATGTGTGAAAATTGGACGTGCCCCGACTGTCACGAGGTCCGTGGACAGAATCGGGATGACGAGCACGTGTGCGACCCGAACAATCTGGCGACGGCCCAGCTCCTCGCGAAGGACTCGCGAAATTGCCCGAAGTGCGCCGCGATGATTTTCAAGATTAACGGGTGTGACCAGATGTACTGCACACAGTGTCACACTGCGTTCAGTTGGCGCACGGGTCGCGTCGAAACGGGCGTCGTTCACAACCCACACTACTACGAGTACCAGCGGGTTCGAGGAACGCTCGCGCGCAACCCGGGTGATGTTCCGTGCGGCGGGTTCCCGGATTGGCCCACGGTCGCGCGACTGGTCCCTCGGACGAATGCATTTTGGAATAAGATTGCGTCGGCTCACAGATCCCACGGGCACTGTACATGGTTTTTGATCCCCCGGTACACCGTCGACGCGAATGGTGATAACCGAGACTTGCGCATAAAGTTGATGATAGGAGATATTAACGAGGATGAATTTAAGAGGAAGATTCAGCAGCGCGAGAAGGCTCGGCATCGCAAGACGGATATCCGCCAGGTGATCGAGATGTATCAGGCGGTCCTGAATGACCTTTTTCAATCGTTCGTGAGCGATCATGAAATGGGCGTACTCGTCGATTCTCTCACGGTTCTTCGTAATCACACACTGGAGACTCTCGGGTCAATTTCTAAAAGGTACAGCAAGTGCGTCGTTCCGACTATATCTGAGAATTTTGAGCTGAACTAAGCTTAAAAGTTGTGTTTTAATACAATATATGGCTACGTGGGAAGACTTGCAACCTTTCCACGGCCAATTAAATGCGACTCATAACTTTTTTAAAAGGGCCCCTGAGATTGCAGAAATGTATAGCCGGCACCCAAGGGACGCCGATATATTAGAGGGTCGCGAGATAGTCGTAACCGACAATGCATTCCCGTGGATGCTTGCCCCGACTATTAAACAAAAAATTCTATGGTCTAAAAATCCTCTAAGTGCTGTAGAAATAGAATCTATAGCCCCCCCTGGAAGTATATGGTTCAAAAATTCCCCGGTGTGCCAATCGCGTCCCGATATATGGCATTGTCACGTGTTTATGAAGTCCGCTTAATTGCAGAAGAATTGAACCATTTGACCGTTTCTATTAGTCCATCCTCGAGTGATACTTGGGGAGCTGGGAAATCCCCCGGCCCGGGTACTGCCGTTTTGCGCATCTGCCCGTCGGATCCCGGGACGAATTCCATATCGACACCGGTCGCTTCGGCAATCACCTTGGCGACGTGACCGATAGTATACTCCTCGTTCGTACAGCACACGACCATAGGGGGTGGGTTCTCCGGTGACTCTACAGCCCATATGATGATGCGCGCAAGGTCACTCGAATGAATAAACTGACGCAACGCCTTTCCGGTTCCTTTGACCTGAAGACGAGTTCCGGTTTGTTTAGCGATTCTCGCTTTGTGGATGAGCGCCGGAACAACATGGCCGTCATCGAGCGAGAAGTTGTCGTGCGGGCCGTACACATTCGTGGGAGTTATGCACGTCACCCACGTGTTCGTAGTCTCGCGAATAATTCTAGAATGAATTTCAGATATGCGCTTGCCGTGAGCGTATCCCTCACTTGAAGGATGTGGTTGCCCCACGTGAAGAACATCAGGTGTGAGGGGTTCTTGAATACCATCGGGGAAAATACACGTCGATAGAATATTAAGAACGCGTTTAACTCCGGTTTTATGAGCCTCGGACAACACATTAGTATTCATATTTACATTATCCTCAAACATTTTCAGTTTTTGATTTAGATTCTTGAAAAGGCCTCCTACATTGGCGGCTAGGTGCACGACTATATCCGGTCGTACATCTTCATACATTCGTCGGACGTTTTCGGAGTTTGTAAGAGAACCGTACGTACTGGAACTTGCATAAGTCCAGTCCGGGCGGAGATCCCTGACGGCCGATCCGACCAGACCAGACCCTCCGGTGACAAGAACGCGCATTTAGTTAAAAGCATCATTTACTTTTAACTAAATGTCTTTGATATTCACCCCCTCGGACGGGCTTGGAAATCTACTATTTCAGCACCACGCCGCCTACACGTTCGCCAAGAAGCAAGGTCTCGATCTCTGCGCGATGGGCTATTACTACGACGTCCGTCCTAAATTCGGTGAGTACAAGAAGCTTTTCGCGCACGTGAAGATATTAGGTGACGAGAAGACTGCTGAGAAGACTGCCGATTACGCACAGGACCCGACACGCGCCCGTATCAATAACGTCATCCGGCTCGGCGTCGACCCTAGGACCCTTTACATGGAACAAGGACATCAGTATTTCCCCATACCCACAGGGGCCCGTATTCTATCCGGCTACTTCCAGTCCTGGAAATACTTTGATGAATTTAGAACTGAAATTAGGGACCTGCTCCGGTCAAACGAGTCTGAGCTCTGGTCTAGACAAAAGTCTAAATTTCATGGAGGAATTTGTGTCCATGTTCGAAGGGGCGGTGATGCGGCCGGTCGGCCCGAGATCCACCCCTTGACGTCACCTAGCTACTACGACCGGGCCATGGCCCTCTTCCCCGGCGCCAAGTTCCTCGTGTTCTGTGAAGAGCCTGCTCTCATCAAGGACTGGCCCGTCTGGTCGGGGCGCAACGTCGAATTCGTCGACGAGCCTGGAGCGCTCGCGACCATGTTTCTCATGTCGTGCTGCGACCACTTCATTCTCGCCAATTCTTCACTTTCGCTCAACGCCTACTACCTCCGAGATCAGGAGACGGCGACCGTCGTGGCACCGAGCGACTGGTTCGGACCGGCCGGACCCAAGTTTAATATTCATGACATGATTGATAAAGGTACGATCATATAGAACCTCAATGGACGCCGTGCGGGAGTTCTGGAACGCCCGTCCGTGTAACATCCGACACGGGACGGCCGAGGTCGGCACGAAAGAGTACTTTGACCAGGTCGAGCACCGCAAGTACTTTGTCGAGCCTCACATTCCAGTCTTTGCCGAGTTTGAAAAGTGGAAGGGCCGTTCGGTCCTTGAGATAGGATCTGGAATTGGAACCGACACTATAAACTTTATGCGGGCCGGCGCGGATCTGATGTCGATCGACCTGTCCGATGAGTCGGTCAAGCTGGTCAAAAAGCGTGCGGAAGTCTTCGGGTTCGACCCCGAGTGCATCTCTGTCGCAAACGCAGAGGAGTTTAATTTCGATTGTAAATTTGATCTCGTCTATTCATTCGGGGTGATCCATCACACTCCCAATCCTAGGGCTGTGATTGAGCGCATCGCTCAACACCAGAATCCCGGACAGGAGCTCCGGGTCATGCTGTACTCGAAAGTTTCCTATAAGCTCTTTTGGGCCATGCACACCCAGAACCGCTGGGACCTCTCGAAGATGAACGATACGATCCGAGAGTTTGCCGAGGCCCAGACGGGATGCCCGGTCGCCTACACGTACACGTTTGACGAGATCCGCGAGCTTCTGGCCCCGTGGTACGAGGTGACTGAGGTGTCCAAGGATCACATCTTCAAGTGGGACGTAGAGAAGTACATCAAGCACGAGTACGAGATTGACCAGGCCTGGAAGGACGTTCCCGATGCGGACTTCAGGGCCCTTGAGAAGGAGCTCGGCTGGCACACCCTCGTGAAAGCTGTTAAAAAATAAACAACAAGAAAACTAAATGCGCGTGAACGTCATTGGTGTCGGGAAGCTCGGATTGGCCTATGGGGCTTTTATATCTTCCAGGGGACACAAGGTCACAGGCGTTGATAAGAGTCATGACCTGATTGATTCTTATAAGCGTGGTGAATATCTTACGAATGAGCCAGGAGTGGTAGACCTGATCCAAAAGTTTCCGATGCAATTTTCGACCGAAATTGAGGACGCGGACGTGTCGATCATTCTGGTCAACACACCGACGAGTTATGCCGGCTACGACCACTCGATCCTCGAGAGAGTCCTCGATAATATCAAAGGTCCAGTGATTGTGACGTGCACCGTCCAACCGGGCTTTTGCGATCGGTACGGAGACCGACTCGTGTATAACCCGCTGTTCGTCCAGATCGGTAACGTCATCGCGAACCTCGAGTCTGTGACGGACGTCCTGATCGGTTCACCCGAGACTGGCGCGTTCGCAGACCTTTTCAAGAGCCTTCACGGCCCGTTCGTAACTCTTCATTACATGAGCCACATGGAGGCCGAGGTCGCGAAGCTGTCTCTGAACAGCTTCATCACGACAAAGATTTCGTTCGCGAATATGATAGGCGACTCCCTTCGTCGTGTCGGCAAGCCGGCCGAGGCCGTTCTCAACTTTGTCGGCTCGGACGCGCGCATCGGCAACAAGTGCTTCAAGTACGGGTGGGGTTATGGAGGTCCGTGCTTTCCCAGGGACAATCGTGCGCTCAGCACGTTCCTGAGAGAGAGCGGGTCATACGATTACCTTCCGCTAGCGGCGCACGAGTCAAACGAGCGTCACGCCGTGGAGCAGGCTCTGAATTACAAGGAGGACACGATCACTGGCATGTGTTACAAGGATGACTGCGCGGTTCCGGTCGTCGAGGAGTCTCACAAGGTCAAGACGGCTTTGATCCGCAAGTCGATGGGCCGTCCGTTGAAGATTGAGGACTCGCCCGAGGTTCTAGCGCTTCTTCCCATGGAGTTACAGAAATTGTGATATGTAGACGTGCTGGCGATCCCAAAACTTCTTGTTTAGAAATGTGGGGTCATGGGTATTGGGGTGCTTCACTCGTGAGAAACCAATCGACGTCATATAGTCGGTTATATTTTCGGCAGTGTTTTCAGAGCAGTTCTCGTACTGCGCCGTCTCGGGCTCGGCCGTGACGAACACGACGCGCTCCGCCAGAAATTGGCGCGCGCCTTTGAGAACCTTGAGGTCCGCACCTTGGACGTCCACCTTGATGAAATCCACTATACGATCGTCCGGCAATAACTTGAAAAAATCACTTAGGCTATAGACCGGCACCTTCACGACGGAATCCACGTCCGTGAAAGTGCTCTTGGGCTTCATGAGAGAGCTGCAATCGGGCATATTCGCCGTGCAGTAAAAATCCATCGTTTCGGGCTCGGTCACGTCCGACAGGGCCGCCGGTACGAAGAAGCATCTTTTCCCTACGAGGTCATATTCGATCTGATGGTACCGACCTGTCTCACCATGCATATACCCGCGAAATCCCTTTGGGCGGTCCTCGGGCCTGGATGTTATAGACTTGTACGACAGAGGGTTCGGCTCGAACCCGAACACCATGGCACCAGTGTCAGCGTCGAGCCAGTTTTGCGTGTGGGTCGCGGTGTAACACACTCCCACATCCAGCTTTATAGATGTGACCCATTCGGGAATTTCGATTTTGTCATCTTTAAATGGAACGCCTACGTCCACTAGTACGACCTGTAGACTAGAAGTCATTATTGGATATGTAGTCTAAAACTTTATCAGTGCATATTCCTTTGCACTTTCGCAAGTCATCGTCAGAGTAAGACGCGCGTTCGGGCATGACGCAAATCGTGTTGGGTGTTATTGGGCTCCCGACGAGCGCCCATATGAATCCCTTTGAAGTGAGGACATAGTCATCCTTGTCGTGAGAAAATGCATTGAAACCATTTTTAATCAAGAATACAAGAGCCTCTAGATTTTTGGCGTGGCACCACAAGACGTGTGCTCGTTCGTACAAGAACGTTGGTTCAATTTCATATTGTGGCCCATCGTGACCCAGCCATAAATTTTCACCCAAACTCCAGACGTCAATTTCCACGTCAAATCCGGCCGCTATGGCTGCATCTATATAGTCTGGGGCGTTTTCCCGATCAGGGTTAGGTCCCCGAATGTTTCCACGGTGCGCTATAAGCATATTATAAAGATATACTATGTATTTAACTGAATGTTGTTCGACATTGGAGCGAATTGTGGAAACTACACGATGGCCAATATCGCCAAGTACGACCGCGTCGTGTGCGTCGATGCGTCAAAGGTTCAGTGTGACGCGTTGAAGGTTAGGGTGCCGGCCGACAAGTGTACGATCGTTCATTCGCTCATCTCGAGTGATCCGGGCGCCAAGTTTTGGCGCTGCCTGGGAGACAGCGGTATCTCCACCGCGTCGGTGGAATGGATGAACGGAAAGGGCCGTTTCGCACCCGGACACGCCGATTGGTGGCCGGGTCTCACATGGACGCAAGAAGAGACGCCGATCGCGAGTCTTGATTCGCTCGTTTCAATTTACGGAACACCGACTTTTATAAAAATTGACGTCGAGGGACACGAGAAGGAGGTTGTGAAGTCGCTCACCAAGTACTCTGGGCCCCTTGCATTCGAGTGGGCCGAAGAAATGAAGGAGGAGACGATCGAAACTATCAACTACATCGCGGATGTCCTAGGACATTCTCAATTTTGCATTCAAATCGAGGACGCGTACACATTCACTCCTGATGAGAAGGATTACACGTCTAGGGATGAAATCCTGAATGTTATAAATTCGGATTGGGACGTCGCCAGACATCGTCTGTGGGGTATGATATGGTGCAAATAAAGATCTTTTATATATTAATCATCAATGGATCTGTTGATGAGCTGTTTTATAACGCCAAAGCGAGCGTCTATTATGCAGAATGGTGTGAATGATAGATGTGACCGGATTGATGTTTTTAAATGGACTCTTGCAAGTTATTCTAAAATGCCTATTAACCACGCATACCTGTTTATAGAATTGGACGAGGCGTACGCGAACAGGAGAGCCGAGATTGCAGCTTACGCGACTGAACTTTTTGGAGATAGACTCTCGTTTGAACCAAGGCGGCTTCTTCACAAGAGGGACTGGGCTCCGGTAATTTCCAAAATTGGGGAATATGCCAATTCTGACTATCCGGTATGGTTCGCCCAATCAGACGATCACATTTTTATCGATTTTGACCTTGATATTCTGAAGGAAGGCATCGAGCTTCTCAAAAAAGACGCGTCTCCTTACAGGTCTCTGCTTTACTCGCATTGGCCCGAAGGCCTAAGGATGTCAGGTACACGGGGCAGCTGGGAACGAACCGGAAATTATATCCGTCACAAGCGGCCTCTATTTGAAAATATGTGCATTTATAATTTTGGAGTTTTAAATTACGTTTTCACCGAATATACATGGTCTGTCGATCCTCCGACGTATGGGTGGGTAGACTGCCTCAGGTGTGATTTCAGTGTTACTATGTACGTTCCGCTTCGTGAGCTCTGTAGACACTTTGATGGCTATTCACACGTGAAGATGCGAATCGACAAAGACGCCGAGTTCCCAGCAATGGTTCTGCCACCAGATGCCAACAATTTTAAATTTACAGAATCTCATTTGCGTTGGAGATTTCACGTTCCTCATTGGGGAAATGACCCCATGGCTCTTTTCACAATTCCTAGGGAATGGGAGGACGCGATGGTGGAACTTTACAGGCCAATCACTCAATGAGTCCCCATTTCTCAATAGCCGCCTTGTAATCGGCGCTATCAAAATTCTTATCGATCGCACTTCTCATCGCCGATGCACCGGCGCGACTCCCGGATGGATGTCCGTGGATCGCACCGCCCGTGTTGGCCATGAAATTTACACCGAAACGCTTCTCGATTGCGTTCACGATCCCTGGGTGCATCCCGCAGCTCAGCGCCGGGAGCACATTTCCGTCGTGCAAAACACTCAGCGTCTTGCGGAGTGTGTCCTCATCTGCGGTGCTGTATCCCCCCCACATGCCGGCGTGAATGAAGTCGACGCCCATCATGGTCGCAAGGTGACAAATGACGTCAAAGTCGATTGAAAACCGATGGTTTATATCGGTCAGAATCTTGTCGCCTGATTTCTGGAAATGAACGAAGATTGGAAGATCAAGCTCGCGGATCGACTTGTAGACACCCAGACCATTCCAAAAGTTCACGTGGACGGCGTTTCCACCAAGTTCATGGACGCGCTTGACGCGATCGATGATGTATGGATAGTCGGCGTTAATACACACGGCATAGATCACCTTGCGACCGCACGAGTTGATGTAGTTCATAATCTTCGGTACGCGATCCTCGATGGTGCAGAACGAAGGGTTCGACAGAATCTCATCCTCCTTGATGAAGTTCACACCACCCTCGACGAGCTGCTTCACCATCTCCAACAGGACATCGGACGTGATACCCGTCTTGGGCTTGATGATGCCACCCAAAAGGGGGAGATCCTTCACGCCTGTATATTCACGGATGCCGGTAATTCCGTACTTGGGACCCAAGAAGCATTTTTGAACCTCGGGCGGGAATTCGAGCGACAGAAGACGGCAGTATAGTATGGTGTCTATGTCGAGCTGACCACCCATAACCTGGACGAGCAGCTGAGTAATGCCATCCTCCTTCCAATTTGTGTTTATAATTGGGAACCCGATCTTAACGATCGAACGCTTCACCTGCCGCATGGACTCCTCGTTGCCCTCAACCTTGCACGAATACTTCTCGAAAAGTTCATCCGTCTCCCACTCGTTCCTCACATTAGGGTTGCCTACACTCTGACCGATGGCCAAGTCCCACGCCGCGTCGCGAACCGACTTGGCCCCCTCGAGGTCATATGTCGCGATGAAATGCGTGGTCCGATCAACATTCTCCTGAAAAATTATCGAGCTCATTACTATTCTAGAATTGCGCCTGGACTTTAAATGGCGTACTTATCCGCAGGAGCCGAAGGTAGTTTGACGCATAGAACGATCGAATCTTCGTGGAAAATGGGGCACGACGTCTGATTTCTGTCGAGAATGAAGTGTTGACCGGGCGTCAACCTCTCTCCATTGATCTCCATGTCGCCTTTCACAAACACGTTGTACTCGGTGGCCTCCTTGTGATAATGAAAGTCGAGTGGATCGGTTTTTGACTTGTGGAGTATACCCACTTCGTACTCGCGCGTCTTGTAAATTGCCGGCTCGAAGTTGCCTATGAACCAGCCGCGAATGAAGTTGGTGACGTGGGTGGACGCAAAGTAGACGTCTTGCTCGACAAATACACACGATTCACCTTCTCCAATTTCAAACTTTCCATTGATGCGAGTTATCAGACCCGCACTGGGCCCTTCAATGTACCCTAGGACACCCGATAGCTTGTAAGATCCTGGGGTGGATATGAAAAGGATAGGCGCGCCATCAAAGGTGTGATTTTTGAGTTCCCAGCCATTCTTTTTGAGAAATGCGAAATAGTCCATGGGTTCGCCTACGGGCCAGAAATTCTCACGCGAACCTAGTGCATGGTTTCCCACATTATACCCAAGTTCCAAGAGGGCCTGATAGCTGTTCGACATATAGAACTCCCCATTTGGGGCCCTGACGTTATGTAGGATCATGTACTCGTAGGCGCGTAGAAAATGCCGCGCCTGTGTGTAATAATGAACTCCTACGAGCGCGTCAAGGCTGAGAACTCTCTTTTCGGCAACTTTCACAATCTTTCCATTTTCATCCTTCGCTATAAAACTATGCTTGTCGATATCTCCCAACTCCAGATCGTACCTGGGGTTGTACGTAAGGACGCAGCCGTCGTATCCTCTCGCGGTCTCGATAAACGCATCGAAGTTCCATTCGAGAACCTGATCCGAATTTGATACGATGAGCTCCTCGTCCGTCTCTAGAAGCTGACGCAGTTCATATACGGTAGATGCAGGACCATCGGTCATCTCATCGATGACGTGGACGTGAAAGTTTGGTAAGTTGAGCGATGCAACGACTGGTTCCACGTCGGCGACTTGGTCCCGGCGAATTACAAATACAAATTTGGCGGATTCACTTGCGCCTATGGTTTTTACAGCTTCGTGAATCATGGGCGTGAGCTTTGAGTCGACCGGTAAGAGGTATTTGTTCGTTTTGAATCCGAAATCAGTGAAGCGCGAGCCGAGACCGGCCATAGGTATAACGACCAGCATCTAAGTTATTTTACTAAAATTATCTTTAGGTTTAAACGTGCCGTAGATTGACATTATCATTTCGAGATCGCGCGACTGTACATCCGCGCCACGAACCTTTTGCTGCTGAAAGGGATGATGGCGACACGTGTACACCGCTGGGCCCTTGTATAGATATGGGGGTCTCTTGGCGGCGACGTACATGCGATAGTACCATTCGTCGTCGGCGAAATATATCAAACGCTCCTCGAATTTCACGTGGCGAAGTGAAGAACGGAAAATGACAGCGCCTGGTCCCCCGAGAGTATTTTCATTCAGAGCATACTGTTCGGGCCACCACGGGTAGAAGAGTCTGTCGCCAGGCTGGACGATTTCAGGAACGGCCGCCCATTCCACATCCTTATTTTCATCGAAGAATGCGACCATGCGCTCGATCGCCGTAGGGTCGTGATACCAGTCGTCCATGGAAACGTATTGGAGGATGTCGCCAGTCGCATGGGCCAGTGCATTATTCCAGTTGCTCGACGGAACTCCATAGTCGCGATCGAAGCGCACATAAATCACATCGACGCCCTTCGGGTCGATCGACTTGACGACCTTCTCGATGACGTCATCTTTGCTGTGATCCGAAATGACACACTGAAGTGGCCTGTAATTTTGGTCCACAATTGACTGAAGATGCTTTCGAGTGAAATCAGGCCCCGCTCCCCAGCATTCGAACGTTGACATGAGAACACTGTACAAAGCCATGCAAAATACTCGTTTAAAGACTTTATCTATTTAAGACCTATATGCCGTTTAAAATAGTCAGGAACGACCTTGACGCGAGTAAATTCTCACCGGACACGTTCCCGGACGATTCTGTGGTGGTCATAGACGATCCTTTTTATCACGAGGATGGTAAAAAGCTCATTCTTCTGATGTTCGAGCCCGAGTGCATCAAGCCTTTGCAGTATTCGACGATCCAGAACGCCCATAGATTTTACAAGATTTACACTTACAACGAAGAGGTCCTCAAGGCGGCTCCCGACCGGGCCGTTCGCGTCGTCGGAAACTACACATCACTTTTTCCGGAGCAGTACATGGACATCGACATTTCAAAAAAAGAATTTAAAATTTCTTCGTGGGCGACTACAAAAGTTTTCAACGGCGTCATCGGGCATGCGCTCCGCGTAGAGATATATTCCAAACAGATGATGTTCCCACCGACGTGTGTATTTTTTCGCTCGGCGCATATAAATCCCCCATTGCCTGATATCAACGACAATCCGTTCATGGGCGCTGATTTTTTCGGCGGGAAGTGGTGTCTATTTGAGACTTTTCAATTTGGGATTCAAATTGAGAACTCGCGGCAGACGAACTGGTTTTCGGAGAAGCTTTTGGATTGCCTCATATCGAAGACCATTCCAATTTACTGGGGGTGTCCGAACATTTCGGAATTTTTCGACACGACCGGGTGGATATTCTTCGAGAATGTAGATGAACTCGTTGCGAAGATCGAGGCCCTCACACCCGATTACTATTCAAAGTACTCTGACGTCATTGAAAAGAATTACAGGACGGCTCTCGAATACGCTGATATGTACAAGTCTTTTGAACGTCAGCATAACATTGGTCTAAATAAAACTTCTGCTATATGATATCTTACATGTCGAAGAAGATATGGTACGCACCGAACAAATTTGAGGCGTACGGTGAGGCCGAGATCAAAGCCGTCGAAGCGTGTCTTCGGGACGGATGGCTCGCAGGATTCGGTCCGCGATCCCTCGAGTTCGAGATTAAGGTCGCGTCCCGTTTCGGCAAAAAGCATGGCCTTTTCGTAAACTCCGGTTCAAGTGCCATTCTTCTTGGGTTGTGCGCCCTTGGCCTCAAGCCGGAAGACGAGGTGATCACCCCGGCATGTGGGTTTGCAACAACCGTCGCACCCATCATCCAGGTCGGGGCGACGCCAGTATTTTGTGATGTTCAGGATGGTGGGAGGTACGTCCCAAGCGTCGAGAACATTCGAGCAGTGATCACACACAATACGAAGGTCCTGCTCCTTCCGAACCTCATAGGAAACACACCAGACTGGAAGGCGATCCGTGAAGCCTTCCCGGACCTCATCCTCTTCGAGGACTCGGCCGACACCATCACGACGACCCAGTGGTCCGACATTGCAACGACCAGCTTCTACGCCAGCCACGTCATCACGGCCGGTGGCGTCGGTGGCATGGTGATGTTCAATGACGATGCGCTATTGAAAAGGGCAATCATGTTTCGAGACTGGGGCCGCATCGGCGACAACATCGAGGAGCCGTCCGATCGCTTCAATCACTCAGTCGACGGCATACCTTACGACTGGAAGTTCCTGTACGGTGCCATCGGCTACCACCTCAAGGCGTGTGAGATGAACGCTGCATTCGGCCTGGCGCAGTGGGATCGACTCGACGATTTGCTCTCCAAACGCCGGGTAGTGTTTGGGCGTTACATGGAGCGTCTGAAAGACTCTACGTACTATACCCTTCCGGACGACTCGTTCGCGCCAAACTGGCTCGCGATTCCCCTCGTCTGCAAAAAGGGCGACCGCCTCGAGCTTCTGACCTTCCTCGAAAACTCCGGCGTTCAGACGCGTGTGTGCTTCTCAGGGAACATCACCCGCCACCCCGCCTACCGCGAGAAGTACCTCAAAGAGTTTCCAGTCTCAGATGCCCTCATGAGCGACGCCTTCCTCCTCGGGGCGCATCACGGGATGACGGTCGATGATGCCGATCGCGTGTGCGATCTCCTGATCAAATTCGCCAATGTACGCGGGGCCACCATCGCGTGAAAGACTCACAGCCTTGGCCCGGTTCATTTTAGCAATGTCATATAGTTTCCATTTGGTCTTGTAAACAAGGTCCCGAACCTTCCCATCACACTCGGTGAAGTTGGTCACAACCTTGTGAATATCTCCGACCCAAAAAAAGTCAAAATATCTATTCTCTTCAATGTGAACGTGACCTCGAAGGCAGCTTGATATAAAGCGTGTCGGAGGTTCGTCCTCTCCATAACACCCATAGATGCGAAAAACTTGGCAGTTTGGAATCATTCCGGCGAGTTTTTCACATATGTGCTTCGAGAATCCATACGGCGTATCACGTGCGTACAGAGCCGCGCCACTCGAAAACCACACGAGGCGCTTGAACTTTTCGGCGTGGCGGGCGACATTTTCGAACATCATAACATTCTTGAAAAATACATCAGGGTCATCCTTTTTGAGGCGGCTCCCTCCCGTTGCAGCGCAGTGAATCACTACATCGAATGTATTTGAATTGAAAAATGCATCGACCGCTTCCGAATCGAGAAGATCAAGATTTCGGCGTCCGACTCCACTGGCCCCGAGATCTTTTACTAGATTGCGCGCTATGAATCCATCACATCCAAGAACGCAAATTGTCATTTATATAGTTTAGTTTTTCTTATTTAACCCAATTTCCTCCTGAAATTGGTTCGACCGGGTCGACGATCATGAATTTATGGAGTTCTGGACGTTGAGGAGCCATGTTCTCGAGGGAGTTTCCAAACTCTAATTTTGGGTATATTTTCTGTAGATGTGAAACCGGTACTTCAAATAGGACAGGGTCGTCTACCGAGATGACAGGCCGTGTGGTTCTTTCGGCCTTGACGTTATAGGCCTCGGCAATCTTGACAAAATCAAGACCCTTCTCTGAACCAAAAACCTCTTTACCGCTCGTCGCCGCGTAGTTTGATTTGAAATATGAATCCTGGAATTGTCTTATGATTCCGTACCCAGAATTGTTGACGACAATAACGCTCACTGGGAGACCGAGAGTCGCGAGTGTATTAAGCTCCTGTATATTCATCTGAACTCCCCCGTCGCCTACGATGCAAACGACGGGCACCCGCCCTTCAGTCGCTATGGCCGCACCGATCGCCGCTGGGAGAGCCCACCCCATCGACGAGTTCCCGAGGTTTGAAAACATACGATGTCCTGGTCCGAGACGTAGGGATTGCATGGTCCACACAAGCGTCGCGCCAGTTTCAGGTATAATGATGCAATCGTCCGGAAGTTCAATATTTTCAAGAATAGTGTAGATTTCTCCGACGCGAGTAATTTCAGTTCCGAATTCAGACTTCCACAGATTGATCGTGTCGATCCATCCGCTCGGGCATCCGATGGTAAATGCATCGATGAAATCTTCAACCGCACCTATAACTGGTTCGTCGATCGTGAAACCTCTCTCCCCGAGTTTGTTAATTTCTTCCTGGTCTATGTCCACCATGATCCGTTTTGAAGACCTTGAGCAGAGGGTGAGGTTCCCACCCGTCTGCCTAGTATCTAATCTCGAACCCAAAATGATAAGAAGATCTGCATTCTGGACTGCATAATTTGCGACTCGGTCTCCATACACGCCGATGCATCCTACACGCATAGGGTGATCGTGTGGCACAAGGTCAACGCCTCCCCAAGACGTCACAAAAGGCATCTTGAGCCATTCTTTCAGTACCGAGCGTGCAGCGCGCGCTCCATTCCCTAAAATCACAAGCGGGCGCTCGGCATTTTGCAATAGTTTATTAATACTCGGTCCGAACTTTGTAGGGATTTTCTCGTCTTGGTCGATTTTAAGTTTAAAATGAAGTGGCGTCTGGGACATCTGAAAATTCACGGGAAAGTCGACTATGACCGGACCAGGTCTGCCACGAATAGCGGACGATAGTGCATCTGAAAACACATTGCCTATTTGGGTATCGGTTGTAATTTTGACTGAAAATTTGGAGCACGATGCCGTCATCGACACGACGTCCATTTCCTGGAAACCAACCTGACGTGGAAATGACCTGACCGAATCTATAGACTCGCGCATGTTAACCTGACCCGTTACGAATAAACATGGGATGGAATCAAACCAGCATCCGCATACACCATTAATTATGTTTTGAACACCTGGACCGCTCGTGACGAGGACCACTCCTATTTTACCGGACGCCCGAAAGTACCCTTCGGCGGCCATAGCGGCGCTCTGCTCATGTTGAAAACAATAGTATTTTGCACGACCCGACCGACTCACCGCATCTATAAATGGAGCTATAGCACCACCGTTAACTACAAAATAGTGATCTATACCATTATCGGCTAGATGTTCCACTATACTCTCTACAACTACAGGCATGTATATAATAAATATTTAATCTTTATGAAACCAGTCGCGATTCTCAATGTACCACTGAACAGTCTCCTTCAATTTCATTTCAAAATCAAGAGACTCCGACCATCCGAGAGATCGAAGAGATGAGCTGTCAATGCAGTACCTCGAATCATTGTGAGGTCTGGGGTCGGCGACTAACTCGGCCTTTGCGTTTGTCCCGATGATTCTGTTTATTTTTTCAAAAATCTCTAGGACCGAGTACTCGTATTCAGTCCCGATGTTGTATGTCTGACCAATTTCCCCCTTGAATAATATAACTTCTACAGCTCTTGACACGTCATCGACGTGGATGAAGTTTCGGCGGGTCGATCCGTCGCCATGGATCGGTGCGGAATTTTGGTCTAGAATTTGAGAGATGAAAAGAGGGACAACCTTCTCCGGATATTGTTGGGGGCCAAAGACATTATTGCCACGGGTGATGATGCATGGGAGTTTGAAACCATTTGTATAGGCCTTTACGTAAAGTTCGGCAGCGGCCTTACTGGCCGAGTAAGGGTTGCTCGGATTGAGTGGTGATTTTTCATTTGAAATTTCAGACGTATCCACCTCTCCGTACACCTCGTCAGTGCTAATGTGTATAAACCTAGAAAGTTTGCCATATTCCCGGGCCGTCTCGAGAAGTACATGAGTCCCGAGGACGTTGTCTTTGGTGTACTGGAACGAAAGGTCGAAACTTTTCGTAACGCACGACTGGGCCGCGAAGTGTATGACGACATCGGGCTCGTGCATGCGGAAAATATGCGTCATATGGTATTTCTCCGTGATGTCACCACGGATGTATGTACAGCGCGGATGTTCGGGAACATTCCGCTCACGGGCCATGTAATCACACTTGTCGACGTTGATTACATGAACTTCTGGGTTTTGTAAAATATGGTTGATGAAATTGGAGCCTATGAACCCTAGACCCCCTGTAACCAGGATCTTCATATCTTTCATTGGGTCTCTGCTTTTATTCCTAGAACTTTTTCAATGATTTTAAACATGGTCTCGACCATTTCCTCTGTCACGTACTGGTTATTTCCCACGTACACGCCGTTGTCGTTGACTATCTTCGCATTAGGAACTGAGATTGTCGCGTACTTGCTGAGAAATGGCTGACCGAGCAGATTTCCACTGACGATCGGTCGGGTTTCTATACCATTGGCCTCGAATTCACGTTTGAGATTCTTCATTGTCTCACTGGACTTGCATACGATCGGCAGACAGAAACTGCTATTCGTCTCGGCGTCGCTCGGTATATAGAATTCGTCAAACTGCTTCAGCTTGGAAACAAAGAGTCTGTAATTTCTCTTGCGAATTTGGATGGTGTCATCGAGGCGTGGGAGCTGGGACAGACCGAGGACCGCACCGAGTTCCGTATTTCTAAAGTTGAACCCGTCCGTCAGAAACAGAAAGCGAGGGTCTATATTCGGATACTGGGCCGCGGCAGTTTTGAAATCCTCCGGGTCGAGTTCCCGAGCCATGCCGTGACTGCGCTTCAATTTCATAAGGTTATAAAGTTCCTTGTTATTGGTAGACACCATACCGCCCTCAACGGTCGTCATGTGATGTCCGTAATAAAAACTAAAGGTCGAGCCCAGGGACGATTCTCCTCCCCGCTTGACCCCGTAAGAATCGGTGACGCCATGCGACTCGCATATGTCCTCGATGAACACCGCCTTTGGGTAACGCTCCTTGAGTTTTTCCACTGGGGCGTCTAGACCGAGCAGGTGGGTGACAAAGACGATCTTGATGTCAGCCTTGGGTAGAGCCTGTAAATTGAAACTGAAATTATCAAGAGAAATATCACAGAACACGGGCTCGAGACCGAGTTGCAGGATGGGAGCCACGTTTGTTACCCAGGTGCAAGCCGGGAGTAGGACCTTGGATCCATTTGGAATTTTATAAAGTTCCTTGACGGCTGACACGAGGAGCAAGTTGGCGGTGCTCCCCGACGAGACGAAAAGCGAGTGTTTCACGCCGAGCCACTCGGACCACGCCTTCTCAAACTCCTTCACCTTAATTCCATTTGTAAATTTGTCGGACGTGAGTATGAACTTGATGAGCTCGAACCGGTCCCACCAATTGATTGTGTTTTTCATCAAGGGCCAGTAGCTCATCCTAATAGTTCGAGTGATTTTCATTTTAAGTATTTCACGCCTCGAGTAAATTCAGGACCTTCGGTGCCATATGCTTGTGTCGGTTGGCAAAATGTCTATCGACCACAAACTTGGAGATGTCTGGGTCGAACCCCTTTTCAATGATTGAATTCAAGACTAAAATTGGGTCCTCTGCATAATTCCCGAGCATGGTCTCGATGACCGGCTGCATGGCATTGTACGTGTACCCGAGTTCACCTTCGTCAGTCTGCCCGTCCCAGAGTCCCGCCGAAGGGGTACGATCGATATGTTCCTCGTCGATGAGTCCCTCGACCCTGAACTTATCGAGCATCTGGTAGACCTGGGACTTGTACAGGTTTCCTATAGGGAAGAAATCTGCCAGGGCGTCTCCACCCTTGGTGTCGTACCCTATAGCATCCTCGGACAGGTTACCGGTACCGACCACGCGAACACGCTTTTTCAGAGTGTCTCCTAGGTGATGGGCGATACCGTACAAGATTGTCATCCGAGCCCTGGACCTTGCGTTCCCTGAATTCGTGACTGAAATTGATCCCACCACCGACTCGACGGATTTCGTTATGGAATTTGTAATGTCAGTGATGGGTACGACCAAACTATGGATTCCCATACGCTCAGCCATCTTCATGGATCTGCTATTGAAGGTGGCCACGTCGGTGCTGTTGTACGGCATATGAACTCCATATACATTATCCACCCCTAATGCTTTGACACATAGGCATGCGACCAATGTCGAGTCGGCCCCCCCACTGAGACCAATGACTGCCACGTCAGTTTCATCTTTGATTGACATGTATGAATATATGAATTGAATTCCCTAAGTCCCCCTCCCCCTGCTTTACTAATTTCAGGACTGAATTGCCCGTCCCCGTACTTTTTCAATTTCAGTGGAGAATAGGCCCTTCATGAAT